>Ga0123352_10008588_pt1 | contig 15905 bp, 6 predicted proteins | sample TergutLab28metaG_FD_89700 | JGI IMG/M metagenome (GOLD analysis project Ga0123352, IMG submission 89700) | Labiotermes labralis P1 segment gut microbial communities from Petit-Saut dam, French Guiana - Lab288 P1 | ecosystem: Host-associated > Arthropoda: Insects > Digestive system > Gut ... | reverse complement strand
GCACGCCTCAAGTCAGCCTTCACAACACAACAAGTACTCGCTAGCTCCTGAAGATGGACGTATTAACGTCTGAAACATGTTGAGCAATATATAATAAAGCAAGTGTCATCTAGTTGGTCAACCTTTATTCAAATGATACTTCTTATTTATTAATTTTTCTTTCATTTAATGGACCTTTCTTAACTCTACGCCGTTTGGCAAGCAGTGACTGGCCACTGGCAGAAGGTCCGGTTCGTAACACAACAGGGCAAACTTCTTCACAAGATACCCTCCGAATCCTTCTAGCTTCTCTCTAGTAGACACCGAGCTACAAATTCTCTACACTAAAGTAAATTGGTTGTGAAGCTCACCACACATTTTTAGCTAATAATGAGTACTGAATTGTGTTGAGTTTTACCTCCTTAAAAACAAAGGCTAATTCACCATCCTTATCTGCATACTTTATAGTGTGGTGTGAACTAGGAACCGAAAAAGACATGAAAGTACTTTGTCGTGGTTTCTTTTACGAGAAATAATCTAGCAATTGTGCGAAGCAAGCAGGCAAACTGTGCAGCACACAGATGGTTTACGGGGAAACAGAAGTGAGAGTCCCGCCATACACAAAACTCAATTTATAGCCATTTAGCCGAGAAATTTCTACTAATCCTTTCATCACTTAGATTTTATTATGTATTACAGACTTCACGCAAGTAGAGTTCTTATACTTATTCAGTAAATAACGGGTTGGAAACATTCAATGTTAGGTCAATTGAGAAATCAACAAGAATATATGGGACATGACTCATTTCGTTAAGAGAATTTTGTATCAATTCCTCTTGGCTCCTGCAATAAATTTTGCCTTTCTCTACGTCAATCCACAACAGTGTCATCGAAATTTGCTGCAATAAATTTCTTGCTTATATAAAAAAGACTGTACATTTTTCAGATCAAACTATGAGGTTGCAGCAACAACTGAGACTTGAACTGACAACGACACAACGGGAATCAATGCACAAAGATTAAAATGTAGACATATTCATTGTTTTTTTCTTTTAATATTTACGACACAAACAAATGTCTCATTAAAAGTTGTAGAACTTACCGACTTCTACAATCTATGTCACGCAAATTCACTGTACATTTAGAAGTTTAGCATTCACCTGGGATCGAAACTTGACTCCTCTAGAGTCTAGCGCCTTTTTCATTCTTCAAATGATGTTAAAATTCAATAATTTGTTGAAAGAAGTTGGAAACAAACAGATGGAGGTTTTGTAGCGAGTAGCTGCTCTATTGGGTATACCTCAGTATTAACCTTATATTATGCCGGGCAGGCCATAGCAATAAATAGAGGCAATGACAGCACAGCATGATGGAGTGAACAACCAGACGATAAATAACAATGGTGAAGAGAAACATTGGAAGACTACTGTATGGTAGTACCAAGCAAGAACGAAGTTATGAATTACCCTTGATGTTAAATCATTATTAGTTGGGTCAATTATAAAATGCAACGCTGTTTAACTTTATGCTCTTATAATAATAAATTAATCCTATCACTTCCTGTTGCATTGTTTTAGAGAAAAAATAAAATTAATCATCGTTAATAAATCAGTATCCTGCCCATTACGGGATAGATCACTCAGAGATGTAGGTGTGACTTGAATAATAAATAATACATAATATCTATAATGATAGCTACTGGCTACGGGCTGGACGGTCCGGGGATCGAATCCGGGTGGAGGCGAGATTTTCCGCACCTGTCCAGACCGGCCCTGGTGACCATCCAGCCTCCTGTACAATGTGTACCGGGTCTTTCCCGGGGGTAAAGAGCGGCCGAGACGTGACGCTGACCTCTCGCCCCCTTCTAGTGCCGTAGTCAAAAAAGGGTAGAGCAATACCTCTACTCCCCCTTAGGGCCGTACGGCCTGTACAGAGCCTCAGTGCCTGTAAAATGGTGCGCTTTACCTTTTTATCTATAAAGAACGTTGCATACAATTTGTACGTAAATATGCAATGTTTGTACCGGTTTATGTGCGCACGGAATTACCCTCTCTTTTCTTGGCAGTTAGGCACGAACTGTTAATTATAACTTTACGCAGTCATTTTTCAACTGATAAAATAAATTTAAGTGCATTACAACAAATTCTTACGTATGCATGGCACTTTTAGATCCAGAATGTTTGGTACAAACGGTCTCCCGGCACTTAACACAGAAGACACCTTAATTCTACGTTAAGAAAGCCGGAGGTGAAACCAGGGACAGAAGGAAAAAGTAATTAAAATGGAAGATATAAAGGAAAATTAAATACAACAACTCTGAAATACACACACACATATATACATATAAATGTGTGTGTGTGTGTTCCACTAATTGATTTAAAACGCCAATTCCCCGGATTTTGAAGAAAATCTAAACGCCCTAGTATTTGTGGATGTTACACGTACTGAATTTCGTAAGACGTATTAAACTCAAGGAATTTGCTCGAAGTAAAATATGCTGTGACCAGAAGACTTGACTAAAGAAAACAGAAGCGAAAGCACGTAATCAATGAAACCAAATGGTGAAATCTTTCACGAAGTTATTCTTTGGCGTTTCACTTCAATTTTCAGTTATTCTTGCTGACAAAACTCCTCACTCTAGTAAATGCTGTCTTCAAGAACAGCTTTAGAAAACTTAGGGCATCATAAAAGGGAAAAATCCAGCTATACCTCCCTCTGTTTAAATTCTTCACAACTTCCCTCTGGCATTATATGACGTAACAGCAGAACTATTGGAAACTTCAAAGGTCAGAGTTACACTTTTAAAACGGCCATCCGCTCCATAAAACTTTCACTTTTGGTCCTACTCCGCCCCACGATCAACGGTACACAACACGCAAAGCAACTGCTGAAATGATGCAAAGTGATGAACATATTAGTTTGTGGGAAGAAATGGCAATATTAAATAAATTCTCTTCCTCTAGCAGCAGTAGTATAATAATAATAATGATAATAATAAAGGAACTACAGAAAACAGCCATATTGGGCACTGCACACACACTTCGGAAAGTACTAACGTAAAAGAACTATCGATTCAACATTGCAACTACGATATAAGCACCATGAATAGTAACAACAGAATAGCTGCAACACTGTGTTCCCTAGGGACATAGTTTGTCTCAGGAATATAAGTATAAATACCCTCATAAAGGAGATGATGATGATGATGGTAATAATAATAATAATAATAAGAAGAAGAAGAAATTAAAGACTGTATTATTGTGGTGGCTGTACAGTATCGACGGCATTTAAGTAACTCAGTAAAATTCAGTTCAATTAAGGCAATTTATTTCACGTTTATTTACGTTCTGATCCAAAATACTAATGGCCAACTACAAAGTCATCACTAGTACACAAATATGATATATATACATACCTACATTCACACATAAATATGCGTACACTTGTACACACATCAATATATATCCATCCATACTTGTACACAAACATACGTACATACAATTACGTACATACAGAGAAACACACACACATTACATGCAAATACATACATACGTCCATTCATTCACACATACATACAAAAACACACACAAACCCACACCTTCATAAAAGTAAAAAAGAGCACAAGCAAAATAATACAGTTTAACTCAGTTAGCTAACAAATCAGAGTTAGAGAATATTATGATTGTGTTAATAATAATAATAATAATAATAATAACAATACAAACTCTGCTGCAACTTCTAAACTGCAAGAGGAACAGCAAACTCTTCTACAAACTCGTAACATATTATACGCTGCTTCTTCTGCAATGCCTTGAACTCCAAATTATATTAACATCCTTCATTCCGCTCTAAAATTTCATAAACTTTAAGTTAAATTAACTTCATCCATTCAGTTGCATGTGTGAAATGTCTAATTAGTCTGCGTAAAATTTCTGTTCAAATGACTGATTCCTCACACATCCTGTGGGCGGTGAGAAATGACGACGGGTACAAAGACAGCCACTTCACAAACTTAAAGTGGTGCTGTGCATATCGGCCTGTGAACTGGGTCCAAGCAAGGTGTCAGCACTTTCACCAGGCTTATAGAACAAAGACCACAATGCTGCATTTTAACATCCCAGTTCAGGCGTCAGAGAACACAAACAGCCCCCTCTGTCAAGAACAACTGGTTAAAGCTAAATCAGGAATAACTGCTGTTCATTCTGAGAATCAGAAGACATATTTGGGCAAAAGTTCAGAGATTTAAGAAAGTGATTCGCAGAGTTACCACCGGGGTTTAAGTGGTTAATCTACCAACTAGGTGGAGTGAAAATGAAGATTAACAAAGGCATGAATGTATTACGAAAACAATTTAAATAACAACGTACAACCAAGTCGCTGTTCTCTTTTGCCAACATTTTTACCACACAGAAATGCAACATGCAAAAAAAAAAAGGTATCATATTTAGAGACAGAAAAATGGTTGATTATTGACATCTTAAATAAAAAAATGGAAAAATTTCGAAAAGAATGTAAAGAACTACAGCGCAAGTGAACGGGAAGGTAGAATTGACGAATCACCAGCAATCAAAAATCCGGCAGGAAGTGTCTCAGGATTACGAAGTATTCAGAACACATCCCGGTAAACACTGCAACGCTACAGTGCAAAAGACGGCCATTCGGGGACTTGCATTTGTTTTGTGGACGACAATGATGTCACATATCATTTCATTTGTTTTCCAAGAAAGTATTAATTTATTATTATTATTATTATTATTTGTTAACACATTTATGCAAGGTATTTACAAAAATAACTTGAATCAGTCCATGTCTCTAGAATATATAATGATTCTCTGGTTACAATTTATGATGCAGTATTATTTTAAACAATACATGGTTTGTACCTTTACATCAGTACTGTCCAAAATATGCGCACAATGCCCAATATGGCTGTTTACTCTAGCTTCTTGATGTCGTGTTTCCAGTTATTTTGCCCGGATATTTTCTAAATGATTTTGAGTTGGTTCCAGGTGCCCCTATTAATACTGGTATTACTTTTATTTTAAATTCCACGTACGTGTTACTTATGCCGTATTTTAAAACTTTTCTGCTTCTTTTTTAATCAAATGTCCATCTCCTACAATTGCAATGTCTATTAATAGATATTCTGCTTTTCCATTATCACGGATTATTATGTAACAATTTATTGTCAGGAAGGGTTCTGTGAGTTTTCACTTGTCAGTTCTACAATATGGTTAACCCCCTTTCATTTCTTGTTTCTAGTGACTCTGGTACATACTCATACCAGTGTTCAATGTCTACTCTTCCCGTGTTTTCTTACACGCGTTCAAGATTGAGCACACACTCTATATCACGTCGCTATGCATATTATTCTTTTGTCAATTCTTCTACACACTTCGCTTATCTATCTACCAATCTAAGCGGCATTACACTCTTTTACCCGAAATATGACAATCGTACAAGGCTACAAGTTGCCACGTTCCACAAGCGAGCAATCTCCAAAATCAGAGTCGTGGGAACCGTGAAATTCGTACAGTGCCTGCAGGGTCATTAGCAAGTGAAAGTGTCCGCGTGGTTAACTGACCAACATGGCATGAAGTTATATATACAAGAGTGGACTTGTGGTTCTACATATTCGTAATCTCGAAAGTAAATGGAGTTTTAGTGATCAGTTACACGTTCCGGCACATTTATCCCAGTAGAATTATTCTCCGGAACTCATTGAACAGGAAACTATGTGGTCCGCTGAAACAGTGGGAACGTGTAAGAGAAAAATATCTTCTCCTTACCGGGAATTGAACAAAAATTTCGCAGCTGCCAGTCCGTTAGTAGATTCACTGTAATATCTGAGATACCGGGTCTTCCGTTAGTGCAGGCAGCAGGTTCCTTCAGTAATGTAAATTGTTACTTTGTTCCCAACCATGTTATGAAGGCATGTAGTATTAGTAGAGTTATACCTCTACTCATTTTTAACCCCGTCACTAGATGGGAAAGTGACCAGCTTCACGCTTCGGTACCTTTACCCATCTAGAACAAAGTCCGGTGCTTACTGAGTAGGAGGCTGGTTTGGCCAGTGAGCCGGTCTGGACTTTATGTGGGACAGAAAAACTCTTTACTCGACCATAAATATAGTTTCTATGTCCTAAATACAGTTCCCTTGTGTTCCATAGAGCACAATGTCTTAAATATAGTGCTATGAATAAACAATCATTACTACGTTAGCGTGGAAAATGCAATTAAAACTTAACCCGAGCGACAGTTCTTCATCCTTGTGTTCAAAAGATGCCTTGTTTTAGTGGATACCGGAATAAAACAATCCTGGGAATTCCGCGGAATTTTTTATCTTCCAGACATGTCGAGATGGTGACCTACCTTCATTTAGGCCATTATCGCTTTCTACTGCTTCTACCAAATTCATTACTCACTCATCGAAACAATCCTAGTGACAGCTACACATTGTAAGCTGCAGACAGGGAATTTGTAAGCTACGAAGAAACAAAAAATAATGTTTCTGCTTCCTTCACAAAAACACAATTTTGTTCGCAAATTTATACAGGCAACCTCGGCAAAATAATTTACCCGATATTGTGTAAGTAGCTGATTGTTGTTCGGATAATCTAGAAGTAACGAGATTTTTATGGAAGGTATTGCAGTATTATTAGGCACTGTAGACTTTCAAAACATATACAATTATATAATTATATACGTATGTACGTATATGAATATTTAGTACGTACCTAACAGCAAGGAAACGCCATCTCCGTGACAAGCAACAGTCAGTGAGGTACAGGAAAATTATCGGTATTTATTGTGAGCATCATAAGGACGTACATACACTCTGTGGCAAAACGCAGACCGATTTCTAGTTACAGTATGTGATATATATATATACCATCTGGTTTTAAAAACTTATCCATTCAGCACACCCAACCATTATTATTCCCATCTTTGAAACGGTCTTTAAAAAACACACACAAAATACTCACCGCGATATTTCGCAATGTTATGGGGTAAATAAATTACCGACTATCGAAAGGAGTACAATTTAGAGGTCACGGAATTCAAGATTTTCTTCTTGTACTGTTTGACCACGAAAACGAAGGCGGGACAATACTGTAAAACGTCGAAAATTCCTTACTTAATGACAATTTTGATATCCCAGAGGTCTTGCATCTTTAGAGGCACCTCTATAGGATAGCCAAATTTCGCAATATATATATATATATACAGCGTTATTCGAAATGATTGTCGGGGTTTTAACAACTCATCATACACAATACACTTGAGATAGGAGTGTATGTGTATGTGTTTTTTCATTTAATAGAACAACACTTTTTGTTACATACTTTACAGGTGCTCTGTATCTGCACCCTTTTCGATTCAACAAACATCAACATGATAAAAGAATTCGTTCCAGACTGTTTGTAGGATGTCAGCGGTGACGGTTTCAATGGCGGTTCTGATTCGTACCTTCAGTTCCGCGATTCTTGCAGGAAGAGGAGGAACATAAACATAAGAAATCACATGGGGTTGCATCTGGAGAACGAGGCGGCAGTTGTTAAAACCCCGACAATCATTTCGAATAATCCTGTAATATATATAGTGTGAGTGTGTGTACATATTTGTCTATATTCTGATCTGTTCTCCGAACATATTGGGTCTTTCCTTTCGCAGTCTAACGGAATGCAACACCGGGTTCTTCTTATTACATCATATTGCTTCACATTAACCATTCCCCTAATTTTATGGCCCTCATAAAATAACAAAACCTTTCTATGCAAGCGATGGAACAAGGTTACCCATAAAGAGGGGAAGAAGGAAATACACAGCCATGATACCGAAAAACGCGGGTAAACTTGTCAACTTTCTCTTAAGGGTAGGTAGCTTATTGTGGGGTTTGGAACCTCCCTAACCTCCCCCTGTCTTGCACGGTAGCAGTGACGCCAAAGAAGGATCTCACAGCTTCATTACCGTCGGACAGACAGCAGTGGTGACAGCTCAACTATCTGAAGAACTGCATCTCCTGTGTTTCACCTACCTCAAGGTGAGTAACGAAACACAGCAACTCTTGTTCTGAGGTTGCATTAATAACATTACTTTACTTGCCTACAAATGATTTTATTGTTTCCCTGAATCGATTTATAACGTTCACTTGAGCCTCGGCGTGCATTTTAAGGTACAAATGCTTTTACATGAACAGTGCTGATGGTCTTTTTTTTTTCGGCAAACGCTTCAAAAATCTAAAGATATCGTAAATTTTCCACATTCAATATATAATTTTAATTCACAGACAGAATAAAATTTAGCAGTCTAACTTCGAAAATTGTATGTAGTCACACACACAACGGGGATGACTCACTTCCTAGATTAGATTGGCGTTGAAATTTTAAAATTGAGAAATTATAGCAACTTACTCAGAAGTCGGCACTGCTTTGTCATGAAACAAATATGTTCAATGATAATACAGTGTTATGAAAATTTAACGTGTTTCTCGTATCTTACATAATTTCCGTGTGTTAACCAACTATTATACTTAATAATTATCATATTATACTTCAACAGTTAATATGATACTTAACAACAAGACTTATTTAATTGTTTTTCCGTGAGCATGAAAAATTCTGTGTAAGAATATCGCCAGCTGAGCGTGTAGGAAGGATTTGAATAGCAGCACAGAGGGACATTAAACATAAAATAACATTTAGTACCACCGGCAGATTAATTATGGGATTTTGTTAACCGTAGTTTAAAATCATCTTGATAAAAATCTTAATAAAATCATCAGTGGTAACCTACCAGAAATTATCTAACAGATTTTCTAACCAAAATTCTTCTTATATTCTTCCTACCTATCGAAACTACATGCTTTATCCATAATAACCTCATGGATGTATACTGGAATTACAAGCAGCGTGATCTGGTAGGAAAATTCTTCCTGTTGTTTCCCATGGTTAATATATTTCGTGTAATATGGGATAAACTTGGTAAACAAATTAACATACTACTGGATTGACGCAATGTCTACAAATATTTTCAAGCAGACAAATCATAATACACCCACTGTTAGCCGAGTATTGAACCTGCACCAATTGCAAAAGCACCAACATAAGGAACATGACGTCGCGATATGAATGACTTCTCTGCATCCGATTTTAAGTAAATACAGCATTTTTCAGTACTCTAACGTAAGTTCTTGTACTTACTACAGACCAAAAAAAGCAGCCATTAACATCATGTTACTGTGATACCTAACGTAATACTGACTGCACGATATAAAATAATGTCACAGTTTCAGTAACCATTTTGTTCGGTTGCTAAGGATGTTTCAAATACAGCCACGTTAATTATCTCCTATTAACTGAAATGAGAACGCACTGCTGTTCGTCTTTTTTTTACCAACTTGATGCACAAATTGTTTATTTTAATACATTTATTATACTCCTCTACATGTTTCGAGCACTATTGTGCTCATCTTCAGGAGGAAAATTGTATTAATACAGCATCTGGTATCGTCACTCTCTTTAGGTGACTGTTCAGTACACAGGTTACGAGAGGACTGCAGTCCTCTCGTAACCTGTGTACTGAACAGTCAGAGTGGCGATACCAGATGCTGTACTAAATCAATTTTTTCCTCCTGAAGATGAGCATAATAATGCTCGAAACACGTAGAGGAATATAATAAATGTAGTCAAATAAACAATTTGTGCATTAAGTTGGTAAAAAAAGACTATCATTTTATTAGGATGCAGGTCAACAAAACAAAAATATCGCTGTTCTTTCTTTTATGGGGTCCAGGATGAGCAATGACATATATTATTTCAAAGATTTGTACTTCATTATTTATCAAAAGTACCTTGGCAATTTGACACTCTCTTCATCAAAAAGTCGCGAAATGTTTGCTTATCATAAAGATCCAAAAGAGTCTTTTAATTGTTACTCTGGAAGAAACCAATTTTAAATCTTAAAATGGTGGGTCTAATAATTGCAAGGGCACATTTTCTTATACACAGTTGTATATGTATTTGTACATGCGTAGGTGGAGTTATAAATTAAAGTTGGAAGCATCGTGTAATTACTATCGACATATTTCGCTGTTTTTCATGAACACTGGGAATGAAAAGTTTGATAGTGTCATACACTGAAGGTCAACAAAGATTTTAAAAATTAGAGGCAACGCCGCCTCAACTTCTAGGAGTCAGAAAGTTGAAGTAAAGCACTTTTGATACTGGGGATAAAATATTAGGCACCGCCATAACGAAATCTAATGACCACGACGACCTAGCGCCTAGAATGTGTGCACCCTTGACATTACTAAAAAAAATGACGGTCAAAAAAACACTCTTTTTAACAATTTCAAAAACCTGAACTTAAGAATGATTTGTATATACAGAATTTGTACTTCATTCAACTTCATTCATTACTGAGCTACATTTTACATACAAGCAGAAAATTTCCAGGAAAGTTTCCCTTAATTTCTGACTTTAAAATACGTAAATATTTATGTATTTATCAACACAAGTCAGTTAAATATCCCAACATTAAATTTCACACCTGCGAAGAAATTCCCATCTTTCACGCGAACTGAAGGACAAATATGGCGGAGGTAATAGGACAGGATTTTGCAATCTTACTTCGAGAAATTGCCTAAAAAAAGAACACAGTCTCTTTTCCGTGTAGTGATAAAACAATTACAGACAAAATTTTACATTTATAATTAAGCACGTGTGTCACATCCTGCAACAGTCTTTCATATTTAATAATCCTATTTTCTCTCGAAATTAAACTTACTACTTATCACAAATATATCCAAGATTTTCCACCTCCAACAGTGTGCCTACTAACATTATTTATCGATATCGCAAATTTTCAAGCTGCCCAAATCATGTAAGTAAACAATTATGCATGAACATGGTCGTCATAAAACAACTATATTATTAATATTGTTATATATATAATATTATTCTTAATAGAGTTGTGTTATGACTGTCATGTCCATGCATAATTGTTTCCTTACGTTTTAACACAACGGGGATGATACACCTTAAAGCCCTAAACATAAGTTAAGGTGTAGAACGCAGCACTTCAAGTGCACACTAAACAGATCTACAGCACGTCTCGTAAAGACACGGCATTATAGGAGCAGAAAAACTTACTCTGAAATACAGTCGAACGTTTCGAAAGGAGTCGATAAATGAGCGAGAAAATCCCGAAAATAAATAAACAATTCACACTTTCAAGCAAGCAATCTTACCAAACAATTCAATCCTTAAAACTTTCCCCCGAGATAACAGGAAAGCTCTATCCTGTAGGAAACGGGGATTCTCTTGTCATGCTCCCCTTGCTTCCTAGATCGGCTATACAAGAATATATCGGTGTGAGGCTAGCTCTCTCTCAGGAGTTTGGCCGCCTGGGTCTATCTGCTGTACAGAACACTCTTTTGTCTTCCACCAGTAATTGCTTGGTTACTCCTTAGGGAAAGGAGATTCCAAGCTGCACTTCTATTGAAAAGCAAGAGGGAGGGAAGAATAAATACTAGCATTGCTTCAAATGCGTGATAAACGCTAATGGTTAAATATACATAAAACCAGAAGAAATTTTTAACTTTCTGTTTTAAATTCTTGCTATTTATAAACTCAATAATATACATCGAACTGAGTTCGTCTTGTTTCCAGTCATCTTTAAAATGAAAGACACGATCCCTGAGTTGGAACGATAATTTGTGTACGAAGTGAAAATATATGCAGTTACAAAGATTATGGATCTCATTCTTTTCATACTTTCTTTGAATTAAGAATTCTAAATTGTTCTCAGCGAACCAACTTGTCTAAGTTTATAAAATAAATCCAGAACGTGAATACATGACATTGTAAGTTCCCTAAATTTTAACTGAAAAGATCTTTGGTTGGTGTTTACAGGACCAGTATATTTTATGAACTTTGACTGTGAGAGTGATAGCTTGCAATTTAAAGAAACAAATCGCTTCGAATATTTAGTGTGTGGTCTTGTGGGTTGTGACACTTCGTGGTCTGACAAGTGGTTACCAATGTCTCAGAGGAATGTGGTGCCCCCACATTATTCAGTGTAGATTCATCGGAACTCTTTTACAGTCATTCACATTATCGTCCTGCCAATCGTTCAATAAAACTTACAAGAAAATTGTCCTTGCGTTCAATTAAGCACCATGCCCAGAAAGTAGATATGAATGTGGGGCGCGCGTACATACATTTTTAGCCTCGTCACCATGCACAGTTAAATGATCCGTTTTACGTCCTGGCCACTCTGCCCCTCGGTAAATGGAACTTCTACGCACTGGACGAATAAAAGAATCGACAGAAAATTCTGGATAAAAGAAAATCACTTAAATCTGCAGCAAGCCGGAAACAACTCCTCGTTTCTATAGCTAGTAGTCTGATTACTACACCGACTAAGCCATTGCGACTTCTCTTCATTGAATAACAGCTTTCAAAAATCAAGTAATATTTAGTTAATATAAATTGTATGTCAACTGGGATTTCTAAACACTATAAGCAGAATTACAAAGCCCGTCCCCTAAAATAGCACTTCACTGAATTGCAGCATCTCTTATAATGATTATTACAATACTGTTATGATTGCCTTATAATTATTTACGAGTTTCATCCGTAAAATTTGCGACTGAAAACAAATTATATTTCTCTAATGTTTCCTGTTCTTTTGCATGGACCTCAAAATGGTCTCTGACTTTAAGGCAAGACACACTTTGAGAGTGTTCGAAAAATACGTGCAGTGCTGAGGAAGAGAGAGGAAGTAACCGAAAGCTGGATAAACTTATATAATGAAAATTTCCATGATTTGTACTCTCGTCACTATGATTAGAGTGATCAAATCAAGAAAGGTAAATTGGGCGGGGCTTGTAGCATATAACGGGGAAAAAAAGAAAATACTTTCTTGAATGGTGGGCAAACCTGAAAGACGAAACAGCTTGTGAGACGTAGGCACGGATGTGTGGTAATATTAAAATGGATGCTAAAGGAAGGGAAAGGGCGTGGATTCGATTCATCTCGCTCAGTATAAGGATAGAGTGCGGGCTGTTTAATTCCGTATTGAAATTGAGCTTCTATAAAATGTGGAAAAATTTCTACGCTACCTGACGACCTAAAATTTAATTATTTGGTTGTTTGGTTAGTCTAACGCAAAGACCACTGCACCTCCGGAAATATGTAATTATTTTTCAGTAAAAAGTGACAGTTCAAAGTAAGCAATTTTTATTGACATAGAATTCGGCGACCTCACAAGAGCAAAAAAACATTTTATCCAGCGGTGTGTCAATTTGTCATTGGCGTATTGAAGTTAAAACGAAAATGGAAGTGACGAAAGAAGGATTAACACAGTACCTTTCCCACCGTAACGGTCCATAAAATTCACACATCGGCACTTCATTCTTCATTATAGGAATCCTGTACGGTTATAAGCCGTAACTTAGCTAGCTGGGCGGAAATTCTTGGGTCATTTGTTGAAGAAACTGATGGCGAACAACACATCAGACTTCTAGATTTTAATTCCCTATTTCTTCTCTGATTTCCCTTCTTCCTTTTAGCAAGAAGGAATCCCAATATCTGTGACAAACTAACGGGTGTACAAGGCTATTAATGTGAGCAATCCCCGCTAATGGTGTAGGAAGCCGATACGACCGCAGAAAACTACTTCGAATGGTATTGGTTATGGTCTGACTTTGCTGAGAGATCGTGGTTCTAAGAGTAGGTCCAAAAAAGAAGCACATGTGTACCGTCAACACAACTTTATTGATACTGATGTTATTCGGTCATATTAAAGAGACAAAATATTTCAACCAATCATAATCACCTTCAGAACATTCAGTAATATGAAACTGGAAATATTACCATTGCATTAACATAATGTGAAACAAACAGAGGCTTCAGTTTTTCAAATTTATGTCATACGTCTTGCATTTGATTGTCAAGTAAATACTGTTGAAAAATACAAGAATATAAAGTAGAAAATTTTCAATTGCAACGTTCATATATTTAAAAAAAAAATACACTGCCTTTTAAAAGATGACTTCAAAATATGGAAGAGTTGCAACTGCAGGTACGTCACCAGCGATTATGAAATATAATATGTAAAGTTTAAGTTCAAGATATCACCCATTTAACACATAATTTAAAGCAATTACAATACTTCACATTTTGCGATACTTCCTGACAATGTTTGGTTGAAACATGTTAACTGATTAATATGACTAATTAACATTAAAATAAGTAGAGCTTTGTTGACAGCAAACAAGTGCTTCTTTGTAGTCTTATATCACAAACGGCACGCACATTAAATATTAGCGTAGGTCCTTGTTTGAAAAGATACTCAGAATAGACAATTACTGTAACCAAACAATATTCTTCACAGTTTGCACAGTTCAACAAATACATGAATTTAACTACTTCGGACGTAATATATCCTATGTAAATAATGACATGTGTATAATAAGCTACATAGATTTAAATATATATATATATAATATTTGTAAATATATACGTATATATACAAATAGAACTTGACACATATTTTATAAAGTTACAGATAAACACTGTTGAAGTTACACAATATAATGGAGAGCCCCTGCTCGCATACGGGTGTGAAAATTGGAATTTATTAAAACGAGAAAAATGAACTGAGAAATGGGGATGAGATTTTTGGGGTCAAATATGTAGTATGTCTTACACGACGATAAAACCAGTGAGAAAATGAGAGAACTCAATTTAAAAAAATTTAAATTATTATGAATTATTGATGCAAGTGCACACAAAATTTATACAGCGTGAACAATAAACGTATTCTCAAGTTAGTGCATAACCAGTGCACTACTTGCAAAAGACAAGTAGGTCAAAAATGGAAAAGATGGGCAGATACTCATGAATAAGGAATAAGCCTAGAATGGCGTATACATTGCTGCTGATGAAGATTATCAAGTTCTCCTTGCCTACGTAATTCATGAAATACACCTTCAAGATGTGGTAAACCTATAAGGTGAGGTGCCCACGCGCCTTATGCCACTTCATTAAGACAAACTGTGTTACCTGCGAATCAAATTACTAATTTTAATGAACTCAAATAATGTTTCTTTATTCCTTATTTTTTTAATTATGAGTTAATTTTTCTCTTAGTAATATGACGTTCAGAACCCTTTGTGAGTAAATAGATGTCGTTTGGTTAATAAAAAAATTGCCCGAATTTTACGGATGCCGACGGTTCGAAACATTTTTTCAAAAAAGATTTCAAATGAATTCTCTTATGTGAGCAAGTTAGATATCCTTACACCCTATCGCTTTAAGGCCTGTTCTAATATTAAAATCCATCTACGCCTCCTTCCCATGCGACCCTCTACCTTCAGGATTTCTACTTAATAGCATGTAGGCAATACACCAGGCTAGATGGCGATAAGGATCGTGTGAGTAAGACCAAACAATTCTCACACTCTGAACATTATGGCGTCACGTTCTGACACGTCCACATCAGTGTATGCACTTAAAAGTCACTAACGAAAAGCAAATCCCATCACCGCTGCCAAGGATAAAATCCTTTCTTTCGTACAGTAACAGTCCGAATAGAAAAGATTAATGAAAGTCAATATTAATAAAAATCCAACTAAATGCAACAGTGTGCAGTCTGATTTATTTTAGTTAAATCAGACTGCACACTGTTGCATCAAGTTGGATTTTTATTTTTATTAATATTGAATTATGATGCACGGAACAATGAGCTTAAAAAATGAAAGTGTTTATTAAAGTGGTTTATAACAAATAGCAATGAAAAATCGCAGAGAATAACCAGATTTCTGGACCGTGAATCATCATTTATTTTTCCGAAAAAAAACAGGATTTTAAAAAATCGCAGAGAATAACCAGATTTCTGGACCGTGAATCATCATTTAT
>Ga0123352_10008587_pt1 | contig 15905 bp, 17 predicted proteins | sample TergutLab28metaG_FD_89700 | JGI IMG/M metagenome (GOLD analysis project Ga0123352, IMG submission 89700) | Labiotermes labralis P1 segment gut microbial communities from Petit-Saut dam, French Guiana - Lab288 P1 | ecosystem: Host-associated > Arthropoda: Insects > Digestive system > Gut ... | reverse complement strand
AGGTGCATGGAGAATCTCCAAATGCACCCCTATTCACAGAACGCTAACAAACCAACACCTTGAAAACTTAGGATTTAAAAGCTTAACCAAACGATACCACTCTGTTCATTAATTCCAACTCTAACCGCCGTGTACCGAACGGTACGCACGGTGGTGTGGGAGGTCGGGGGCTTGACGCCCCCTCCTACCCGATTGGCTTTTTTCTTCGCATGAAGCTGCCTAAACATCAGCGAAGTAGCGGAAAAACCAACTATTTGCCCGTCCATGCGACAGCCCTCTCATCTAAAGCCCCCAAAAACCATCTCCACACGTTGAAAACAAAATTCCAATTGAACAAACAAGCACAATAGTATAAAATAAGTCAATTTCATTACAATTTAATAATGCTGTTTATTGGCAACGGCAAAAATCGAGAGGACGGTATTTATGCGTAAGTTAAAACTATCGTGTTTGAAATGGCTTTGCATCGCACTGGTTTTGATGCTGGCAGGCAGTTTTTTTGCCAGCATGTTCAATTCCTCATTTTTCTCGGTACGTGTGCAGCGCATTTGGTTTGACACCGAACGGGGTACGATTGAGGCATTGTTATACATGCCCCGCGATGCGGGTGCGCACAATCCACGCCCCGTTATTGTCACTACGCACGGGTATCTTAACAGTAAAGAAATGCAGGATTTGACCGCCATTGAAATGTCGCGGCGCGGATATATTGTGCTGGCGATTGATATGTACGACCATGGCGGGTCGCGCTGGGACGCGGATATTCCTGTGGGCGGGCAGTTTGCTACATTCTGGATACATTCGATGTTTGACGCAGCGCAACATGTTTACGCGCAACCCTGGGCGGCACGTGACGAACATGGTAATGGGCGCATTGCCGTCACGGGGCACTCTATGGGCGGGTTTTCTAGTGTCATCGCCATGTATTTTGACGAGTTGCAGTCGTTACAATCGGGTGTACGCATGATTGAGGCTGGACTGCCTGTGGGGGCAGACCTGTCTTTTGCGGCCTCTGTCGCACCCATTGACCAATTGCTTGCGGCTATGGGTAGTCGCCCTGTTGGGTTTATTGCTGGGCTTTATGATGAATTTTTCTTCAACGACCCTGCCGCAACGGCGGCGGCTGGCGGTAGTGTCCAGCGTTCTTATTGGCCTGCCACGCCTGTTGGGCGGCAGTTTTTAGGGCTTGACCCTGCGGGGGTAGCGGGACAGTCACTGGCTTGGCATCATGCAAATTCTGGTGAGCTTATTTTGGAGGACAATGTTGTACGTGGTTCGGAAACAGGGCTTCGTATCATTTACGCGCCAAATGAGATTCACCCATGGAATCATTTTTCGTCCACTTCTGTGAATTATAAGATTGGCTTCTTTGAAGGAGTATTCCCCAACCCTGCAAACACCGGCGTTACAGGGCAAATGTGGCAATGGAAAGTGGTTTTCAACTTTGTGACCTTGGTCGGGTTTTTTATGCTGATTCCACCTGTGATGACCGTATTTTTGCATTCACCGTTCTATAAATTGGCCATCACCAAAAAAACAGACCCTGTGCCAATGGGTGACAAAGGGTATCAAAAGGCGATTTTCTGGTTATTTATTGCGGTGGGTGCGCTACTGCCTGCTTATTTAGTACCATATTTGCTGGAACGCCGCGCAGACGAGCTAGCAGTGCTTGGTAATGTATACCTTGTACTTGGCGCGGCAGCTTTAGTTTGCGGTATTTTCTTCCTTAATAAAGGTTATCGTGTGAGCGATTCTGATAAATCACTGCCAAAGTATCGGTCTTGGGGGACTGGCGGCGTTGTTTTCGCATTGATTTGTGGTATCAACTATCTTGTGGTAAGCGACCATGCCAATTTACTTGCACTAAGCGGTTTCTTTGTCGCACCCACTGTGAATGTAATTGCCTATTGGGCACTTGTTTCCGCTGGGATTGCCGCATTGATTTTAACGGCGTTTTACTTCCTCAGCCGCAAACTGCTTGGCGCGAAACTTGAAAATTATGGTGTGAAAGCCAATGCGGCGGCAATCACCGCCAGCTTTTTTACTGCATTTTTTGGCGTTGGATTTGCGCTGGCAGTTATCATACTTTTACACGCCATTTTTACAGTAGACGCCAGAATTTGGACATTGGCAGTACGTGCCCACAATTTTGAACATTTGCGCACGACTTTACGTTACGCGCCGTTTTTCTTTATCTTTTACTTCTTTAATACCATCGCCATTAATGCCAATGCCCGTGGGCGCAAGTTTAAATATCTGATTGCCATTGTATTGAACATTGGCGGATTAGTTTTGTGGGTGGGCATACATTATGCACAACTATTTTCCACGGGCGTTGCATGGTACCCAACCATGGCACTCAATACCATTTTGCTGTTTGGTTTGATACCATGCTTGGCCGTTGCGGCGGTCTACGCATTGAAACTGTATGAGAAAACCAACAATGTGTACCTTGCGGCATTTACGAACGCATTGTTGTTTACGATGGTCAATGTGTCAAATACAGCGGTGTTTTGGAATTTAATTTAAACATTTGGTGATACAGGCTGGTCGCTGGGGACAAATTTAAAGACGATTGCAGATGCAACAAAAAGGACTGCAATACCTGCAATGCCATAATGCGGCTGGCCTGTGACCAATGTAATCACACCAAAAATAGTAGTGCCCAAAATAGAGGCAAAGCGGCTGAACACATTATAAAAACCAAAGTATTCATTTGATTTTTCTTTGGGAATGATGCTGCCAAAATAAGAGCGGCTAAGGGCTTGGATACCCCCTTGGGCAGTCCCCACCAGCATGGCCAAACTCCAAAACATAATGGTCAATGTTTGTATATCTCTTTCAGGATTCATAAACAACGCCACAAGGCAAATCACGCAATAAGTGCCTATGGCAAAGTAAATCATCGCTTTTGCGCCAAATTTCATAGAAAGCTTTCCGTATATGATAGCAAATGGGAAGGCTACAAACTGAGTTACCAGCAAAACCAACAATAACGTTAATGCGTCAAGGCCTATGGTATTACCATAGGCTATTGCCATGCGGATAATAGAGCCCACCCCATCACTATAAAGAAAAAACGCAATCAAGAAAATTAAGATATGTTTTTGTTTAGAAATGTCCTTAAACGTTGTCCAAACACTCACAAAACTTTTTCTGATATAATTAGCTTCTTGTGCATTGCCATATTTTTGATGCACGTTTTTAAAAAAGGGAACGACAAAAATCATCCACCAAATGACGGCTACAACAAAAGCAAACCGATAGGCCGTCATCAATGACATGTTAATCACCCCAAATTGCACTAGCATGACAGGAATAATACATAGAATAAACGGCAACGCCCCGCCGATGTATCCAAACGCAAAGCCCAAACTAGAAACCCAGTTCATTTTTTTGTTGTCGGTGACATCAACCAAAAAAGCGTCGTAAATCTTGCTTTGACCCGAATAGCCAACAGAGGCAATGACAAAAATAACAAGTATCAAAAACCAAAAACGTTCGGGTACAAAGGCAAGCCCCAATGTGCCTACTAACCCAACCGCAGTAAAAATGGTAAACAATAGTTTCTTTTTACCTTTAACGCTGGATAGAGTACCAATGACGGGTGCCATCACCCCAATAATAATAGTGCCTATCGTATTACTTAAAGCATAATAGGCACCCGCCGTTTCTTGTGTAAGAGAAGCGGATGTAGCCGCCTGAATAAAAAACAGGCTCATAATCGTGGTCATGACCACCATAACAAAAGACTGGCTTGCCCAATCACACAAAACCCAGCTAAATTCCTCTTTGGTTAAATCTTTGGTAAAGGGTATTTTAAACCGCTTTGCCGTGCTTGTTGTTTCCATAATATGCCTCCTAGGCGTTTTGTCAGTAACAGCAGCGGCTTTGCCACGCTGTTCTGCCATAAATTTTAGTATATATTCCAAAGGAATGAAAGGTTTTATTAGAAATTTTATAAAAAATCATTGATTATATTTTTTGCATGGTACCTTGTAATATAATATACCGTGTGATATTATATACATACACCAACGAAAAGGGGGTACGTATGAGCATTCAACTCAAAAAAGGTACGCTAGAACTATGTGTTTTAAGCCTGCTATCACGGTCTGATATGTATGGTTTTGAGCTAGTAGGGGCGATTTCTGCAAACATAAAAATATCCGAAGGCACTATTTATCCGTTGCTAAAACGTATAAAAGATGAAGGATATGTCACCACTTATCTGCAAGAATCCCAAGAAGGGCCGCCGCGAAAATATTACAGCATAACACAGCACGGGCGCGACACGTTGCAAAGCCTAATGGACGAATGGCAAGGGCTGGTAAGCGGAATCAATCAAATTTTGGAGGGATAATATGACCAAACAAGCATTTATTCATGAGTTAAAAACAGCATTGGAACATGCGCCAATAGAAGTACGTGAGGAAATAGTCAGTGATATCCACGAACATTTTCACGCTGGTGCCACACAAGGACATAGCGAAGAAGACATTTGCCGTAACCTAGGGCAACCAGGAAGCATAGCCGCACAGGTGATGGAAGAATGGAAAAACTCGGCACATGCAAACAACGCGGCATATGCCCAAAATTCAAATGGCACAAGACCGCAGAAAGACAATGACTACAGCGTGTCTTCATCTGATAAACACAACATATCCATCGACAAAACTTTTACGGACGTAAGCAGTGTAGATGTCGGATTTGTAAACGCGGAAATTCATTTTACTCAATCACCTAACGATTTATTTCGCGTAGTCATTCAGGGACATTCTAAGCGTATCCATTTTGTTGTAGACAACTATCATGGCAAATTAGATATTAAATCTAAAGAACCGCTATTTATGTTTGGGATATTCAAAGCCCTTAACAAATTAAATGCTACAATATATGTGCCCGCCCAGTTTATGGGGGAAATAAAAGCAGTGTCAACCACAGGTGATATCACTGCCGGCAATATCAGCGGAAACTTAAAGTTTGAAACCACCGCAGGAAATATTATAGTAGACAACCATCAAGGCAATAAAATCAAGCTATCATCCACCGCAGGAAATTTGAGACTGCTGCTGATGAATGGATATACAGAAATGGTAAAAATGTCAACAACTGCTGGGTACGCGACCTTAACAGCAGAAGAGATAGGCATACTAAAATTAGAGACTGCCGCAGGAACCATCGACGCCAATGTGATAAAGCTTGGCGAAAAAACAAAGCTTTCAAGTAGTGCCGGGCCAATTAACCTGACTGCCAATGAAGTGGCAGGCAATATAAACGCCTCAACTGCCGCGGGCTCGATTAAAATACAATTGCCCAAATATGTAAACTGCCGGATAAAAGTAAGAAAGCCCGACTTAGGCTCTTTGCGTAACGAACTTGTAGGAAATGACGGGTCACCGTTTGTGTTAAAGGCTTCTACAAGTGTTGGGTCAATTGAGTTGTTGGCGACGGATTAAGCCCTCAAGTGGTGGACGCAAATGGGTGGCCGCTGACCTGAAAGGTTTTATCTTGTTGTATTTATATTGTATTGGTCGGTATTTTTATTGTCGATTGTATATTTAGAATGAAACGTTTTGTGTGAGGTTTTTATATCTTGTACATGGCGTTTTTTTGTTGAGTGGAATTATCAAATTTTATATTTAAAAAATATTTACATGAAATTATTCATAATTAATTGCAGATTATTAGTTTTTAATTATGTATATATTGCAATTATTATTGGAAAATTCAATGGAATATATAAATATACATTGTTAAAATTGCTACAAGCATGTTGCAACAATTCAGTTGTTAAAAAGTATAAAATTTGAACCTGACCAGACAAACAGTGGAATGGAGTTGGTTTATGGGAAAGTATTTAATGGGCGGCGCCATTAAGCATTTTAGAAAACAAAAAAAGATATCACAAGAAAACCTTGCTGCTGGCATAATGGATGCCGCATCCTTATCCCGAATAGAATGTGGAGATGCTATGCCGTCCAAAAGGCATTTCGAAGCCCTGTTTGAGAGACTGGGTGTAAGTTTAAGCGGGTTTAATGCTATTTTTCTTACTGACAAGTTGGCAAAAGAACAAAAAATGATGGATGAACTGAGTGTTTATCTAACAAGTCGAGACACTAAAGAAGCCGAACACATGATAGCAAAGTTAGAAATGGACGAGGACTTCAAACGTGAAAAGCTAAATGTACAATTTCTGTTGGCGGCGAAGGCGGCAAATGCCATCAACATGAATGAAGACCCAAAGGTAATTTTTGAAACACTTCAAGCTGAACTGGAAGCAATAGGTTTTAAACTGTCTGAAAGTAATATTGAAATATACTTGCTGACAGATATTGCCTTTAAAATGTTTAACATGCTGGCAATATTATATTTTGAACAGGGCGAACACAATAAAGCAATAGCCGTTTGGCATGGTTTGAAGAAAAATATAGAAAAAAATTGTGTGGATGTTGTTGAAAAAGGAAGGAGGTATCCGCAAGTAATGACTTGCCTTGCAAAAGCATTTAATGCCTTGGGACATCACAGGGAAACAATAAGGATTTGTATTGAGGGTAAGCAAGTATGCCTCGAAACTGGACGTTTGCGTGGGCTTCCAGATTTAGCTATGTATGAAGCCCGTAGCAAATACGAACTTGGAGATAAAGAAGCTTGCGCAAGATTGTTGCGTAATATCTATTGTACGCTTGATTTATTTGAGCGATATGAAGATAAAGAAACAACAAAAAAATATGCCAAGGAGAAGCTTGGCATAGATCTTTAGCATAGTTGCTTGATTTTATTATTTTTATAATGCATTAATCCCAAGCCATCCAATGGAAGCGACCTTGACGGAGCGGAATACTTTCATCATCATTTAGTTGTGTACCAAAGCAGTAAGGTTGATATGTTGCTACAGTATCATCTGCAAAGGCTACATTTGCAGATGATGCAAGCGTAACAACTAAACCCGCCAGTATGCCCATTAATTTCCTCTTCATAAGTAAATCCCCTCTCATGTGCTATATAGTGATATTTAAAAGTATGTTGGCTAGTATACAATCGCTTTTCAAAAAACACCATGACGTTTGACGCAAGAAATTTGCCAAAAAACTTGCGTCAAACGTCATGGTGTTTTTTTTGTAGTTGATTATAATAATGACATGGTTCGACAACTTGAAGGGATTGATGATATATATAAGATTATGATGAATTTTATTTTACTTAGGCTACAACCAGACGTAAACGAAGTCTTGACTGCGCAGCAAGATGGTAGGTTGCGGAAGGTTTTAAGCACACAGCTGTGATATGTTGAAGAGTTTGAAGGATTCCTGAAGGATTTTTTGGCTAGCCGTACCGCGGAATCTAAAGCTTGGGTAGAAACTAGCGATATATCACTCGATAATATAGCTAGGACAAATGGATGGTGGAATAGTACTGTTAGTTGGTGGGACGGCGGTCTATTATCATGGACACACATCGTGTTAAAGAAAGCAAATTGGCCAAAGTAGCAGTGAAAGCTATGGCTAATTTAGCGAAAAATGTCGCTAGTTGCAGTATAAATGCGACCAGTTGGGCACTTTTGCACCAGCCAAAAGAACCAAAAGATTTGGCAAAGCGACTGGAAGCTATGAATAAAAATAGGCTTTTGCCAGTTGTGATTCGAAAAAACCGTAAGGATTGCGTGTAAGCTAATATTTACCGATTTAATTAGCACTGCAATGTAGTTCATATTGGAAATCGGTTAAGGAGAGTGTCCTTGGATTGGGAGCAAGCGTTCTGACATGCTTGTCGGAATGAATCATCCAAAATCTCAAATATGTTATTAAATGGATGAAAAAGGTGGAGAAATGATACCCATAAAACACTCTCAAACCCGCATGAAATGGGAATCCAAGGAAGCTTTAATGTTAAATAGGAGGAAATGTAAAATGAAAGTTAATCGAATTATTGTTGTTATGATGGTCATGGTGCTAACCACTGCTTTTAGTATGCCAAAGGTATTGGCAACATATAATCCTATCGGCAACTCTTATGGTGAATGGGTTGTCCCTATAGAAGCGTTATCAATAGACTTGAGTGAGGATTTTATTCGTCAGTCTCTGGATAGCCACCTAGCATCTGTCTATGGATTTGAAGTTATGCATAATTATGGTATGGCACTTGAAACTGTTCAAAGTATTGAAGCTAGTTTTCAACGTGATGCCGATGGAATGTTATTATTTCCTCATTATTTTGGCGGAATGTATTTTGATAGTTATGGGAATGCAGTCTTGCTCGTTGTTGATTCGATAACCGCGAGAGCAAATGCGAGTGAAACCTTTGTGTTAGCAACTAGGTTTAGCGGAACATCAATTGATACCGTAGAGTTTTCTTTTAATAACCTCTGGGAAATGGTTCAATTGTTAAACAATGAAGTATCAACTAATCCTGATAATGCCGCAATAACAAATGCAGGTCGGTGGTACTTAGATGTGATGAGGAATAGGGTAATTGTTGAATTAATTGATTTTAGCGAAGATCAAATTGCTATTTTCAAGTCTACTGTTATTAACTCTCCCATGATTCTATTTGAAGAATATGTTCCGTCAAATTTTTCAAATTTTACAGTAGATATATCTTCACTTGATTCTATTGAACATCTTGAGACGTTATCATTTACACACACAATTCATCCAGGATCAAGCTTTACAACGCCTCACGGAATCGGCTCTACAGGATATAGGGCACGCGGACGTGACGGAAGAATAGGATTTGTCACAGCCGCTCATAATACGCGTTGGCTTTCAATAGGACAAAATTTTCTGGGTGTTGGGACGTTAGTTGATAGATTATCGCCTGCCGTTGATGCAGCATTTATTGCAACAAATTCAAATGTTACAGTTACAAATAGTATGGGAACAGGCGGAAACCATACCTCAATGACGGCTCTTCCATGGCCTGGCGGACCAGTATTTATGCGTGGAAGTGCTAGACCACATATACAATGGGGGAATGTGAGAAACACTGGAGTATGGCATCCGCAGTCTGGCATTTTTAATGCAATAATCGTAAACAACCCTAATCATCAATTTGCAAGAGCAGGTGATAGTGGAGCTGTAGTAGCAATGTCTGGCGGTGGTGTAGTTGGTATAGTTGCGGGCGGTAGCTATTTTCCTTCCAGTAACATTCCAGATTATGTAGTTGTATCTTGGTCAGGACAAATTGGAACAGAACTTGGCGTTTGGCCAAGTTAGCATCAAAAATAGAATTAGGTGAAGTCTTTTCATCTAATTCTATTTTTTGTAATTTAGAGGTGAAATTTGCGAAGCGAATTTTTGGGATGGAATTGTGAAGCCATTGCATGAATCCGCATCAATCACGAATTGATATATGCTATTCGCTAAGGTAGGAGCTTGTATGAAAAAATTAGTTTGGATTGTTCTCTTATTAATTGTCATAAAAATACTGATCGTGTTTTTACTTACACGTCTAAATAACATATTAGCATCGCCAGAAAAAAGCGAGCCTTCAACCTACCCACCGATTGTAGATTATGTCGCCTACTTTGATACAGTAGAAATGACCGTTATATATGCAACGTACAGTCACATTGAAATTAAAATTACAAACAACTCTAGTTACAATATTTCAACAGGAGAGGATTTTATACTATTGAAATATATTGATGGCGAATGGAAGCAGGTACAAGGGCTTGATAGTTTATTTTTTCATTTAACACTAATCGTCATTCCCCCAAAAGAATCGTTATCAATTGTAAAAGACCTTACAACCAATTTTCTCCCTTTAGAAGAAGGCATTTATTGTATAATAAAAAGTATAAATCTAAGTGTCGTCCCTGAAATGGAAAATTATTGGAAGATATATGAGCTGGTTGACCCTTACCTGGTAGAGTTAAGTAATGATTGGGGATCTCATGACTTAATTGCAATATTTACTTTGTTGGAGTAAATAAAATATTCTATAAAAGCATAGACACTGCCAAGCAGTTTCCTAATGAGTTCTTGTCTCATTCTGCTGCGAACTCTTTGCCGTTCTTTATAGCTTTGCCAACTATTCTCCGTTTCGTTCACCATGGCGCGCTGGGCGCGGGGGGATTTCCTATAAATTAAGTAATCGTCAAATATAAGCGTACAAAACCCCTCCGGAATGGATTGGGGAGGACATCATAATAATTGGTGGGATATTAGTGATAGTCATTTACGGGTAATACTATTTTCTCATTATGAAAAAATATATGAGCGAGTTAGATTGCCTACCTTGCTGGATCGCTTGAATTTGCTATCATAAATCATGAAGTTGTTTTTTATAAAACAGTACACTAAAATACATTGTAATACACTGTGTTGATGTGCTAAAGTAACACCATCAAAAAATTGAAAAATATGCGGCCACGCAATCTAACATTAAAAGTTAGAACGCCAGCCGCATTTTTTATACCCAAAATCAGAAAGGAGGTAACAAAGCAATGTTTAACCCACAACAAGCAAATAGGATTCCATCCGAAACAAACATAGACCTAATGAACGATATCGAAGTCTATGAAGACCCAAGAGACGGCGGAAAACTCATACTAAAATGCCCAGACATCGAATCATTTCAATGGACACGCCGTTTCTCGCGCCCTGGCGAATTTATGTTGGCTACCAGCTTCTCGAAAGATAAGTTCAACACATACAGCCCAAGCACACCCAAAAGTCATGGGCGAATCATATACAACCGCGAACATGGCGAAGCGGCATTCATTACAAGCAGAAATGTCATTGTAGCCATAAACGGAGATTTAAGGTTAATTGTCCGTGGCGTGTCTATCCCCAGCATCTTGGATAGGCGCGTTTTTGATTTTAGCGGTGATGCAACACTCCAGACGTTTTTAACACATGTGCTGCACTCCAATTTCTTCGCACAGGCAGGCACGGCACGGTCGATGTTTCCCTTATTCAATTTAATGCCTGTCCCGTCATTTTCAAATGAGATGATTCCGTTTGAATACCGCCATCAAGAAGTATTGTCTGCATTAGTAGACATACTGGCATCACACAACCTTGGAATGCGAGGGCATTGCACATTCCAAAGTATCAACAGGCTTGAATCGTTTGCGTTGGAGTTTTTTCAGCCAACAGAAAGCATCGCTGTTTTCAGCAAAGATTGGGGAAATGTGCTAGAGCAGAATTACTTTGAAGACAACAGCCATGCAAAAAATGTTGTCTTGGTGGGCGATAGCTACATCTATAACCATCACATCACAGGCATAGATAGGCGTGAAATATCAACCACCGAACCAAGGCAAGGAGGATTTGCCCAAGCAGCAAGGGATGTACTCAATCAAAATAGCGCAACTCGAACGCTATCAAGCCACATTGATGTGGACTCGGTACAATTTCAATACGGAAAGGATTGGGATATTGGAAGCATTGTCTTATCGCAAAACAAAGATATCGGATTTAGTGAACGAGAAATAGTCACAGAAATCATAGAGTTTTTTGACAAAACAGGACGCAACATTGAAGTCAATACAGGCAGTTATTTGAACAGGAGGTAAGCATGGCAAGAACAATGCAGTACATTGGACATGAGGACGATTTTATATTCGGCCCCTATAATGCACACATACACCTAGACGATTCGGGGCTACCAATACTGGATGCGCTGGGCATTCCAGAGGTGGACAGGCAGTATGACGCCCAAGACACCGCTAGGCTATTAACCAATTTCTTTTCCAACGGCGTTTTTCCAAACCCGACCGTATTCCCGCCAACAGGGGGCAATTCCGCAGGGTTTCAGGTAATGGCATTGCATCAAGACAGCATGAATCTAACGCTAAGAACAGGAACGGCATTTATCGACGGGCATCGATGCATTTCACCGCTTGAGACAGTCTTTCCTGTACCCGCCGCACATCCGACATTAGGGCGGCGCGACATCATCGTCATCAGGCACGATATTGTAACCAGAAGTTGTTTACCAGCCTATGTGATGGGTGTCCCAGCGTTAACGCCGCAAATACCCACATTAGAGCGCACAGACGATTTTTGGGAATTACAGCTGGCGGTAATCACAGTCAACCCAAACATGCAAGCAGTCACACAGGCGCAAATACAAGACACTCGCCCGGATAATAATGTGTGTGGATTTGTGACACATCTAGTGCATACCATAGACACGCGCACGATTTTTGCGCAGTTCGATTCATTTTTGCAGCAAGAAATAGCCAGGTGGACAGCCGAAAGAAATACGTGGCTGACAAACACAACCAACTGGACAAACCAGCAACAGACGCATTTTACGCAGTTGGGGAATGAAATTCGGAATTTAATCACGTCATTGGAAACAGGTGCATTTTCCACGATAAACTTTAACTTTGACGATTGGTTTGTTCGGCGTGGGTGTAATAGAGTCACAACGTTTCCCAGCAATAATGTCCGCGTTGAATATAGAGTGCGTTCAAATAATTTTCTAGCGGCATTTCTAACAACGACATTCAATGCAAATGGTACAATTACAGTTTCTGCAACTTTCAATCAATGGGAAATGATGCAGGGAAGTGTTGTTGCATCAACATTTCCATTCACTGTAACCAATACTGTAACATTTAATTCAGATGGTTCGATAACGGAGGTAATCACATGATTCATCTTACTGGAAGCCCAAATGCACCAGCGACACAACCTACTTTACACGGCAGGCATACGCAAACACAAAATATAGTTAGCAGCGTTAGTGATAACATTGGTGATAACAACTCACCAGCGGCAACGACAGGCAACTTAAATGCAAAAGTAAATTTCATCGCAACAAGACTGAACCAGATTTCTAATCCTTTGGGGATTAATTCTAGTGTTTCTGTGCAAAGAGGAACGATACAAAGTAGTAGAATTCCTGTAACTATAGGTATTATGACTGTGAATACACAACGCTCGTTTTTATCGTTAAATTCGGGAATTCTTAGCAGTCAGATAAACAATGGCTGGGGTTCGTCGCATTTAGGCAGTGCCGCAACAGGAGGTTTAACTTCAAGTTTGGTGACGGTCACAGGATACGAAACTCATACTACCATTTTTCATGATCAATGGAATTGGACAACGTATATTAATCCTCTTCCTATATCATGGCAAGTAGTATCCCACACATAAAAAGTTAGGAGTCTGATTTTATGAATAATGAACCACTTGAAAAGATAACAGAAATAGTTGACACACTAAAACAGCTATCCATGGCAGAATACAAAGAACTAATGAACAAGATTTCAGAGCACGACCAAAATTTAATCTTAGAGCTTGCTAATATGTTCGCTCCAAAGTTAAATCATGCGTATTATTTAGATATAAATAAGGATGGTCAAATTATTGGTCAAAAAATGCTGTCAGGGAAAATAGATGATGTCAATTCAGTAGAAATTAGTGAGGCTGAATACGCAAATGACTACATGGGCATGTATATGGTAAACGGCGAGCCAGTAGAAGGACATCACTATGCTATCTTAGACAATGAAAACAATGTGCTTGGCGTCCAAACGCATAAATCTGAACATGCTTACCCGCGTACAACAAATGCCATAGAAATACCTAAAAGCAATATAGAGACAGTATATGGCAAAAAATACGTCGATGGCAAATGGATTCCACGTGATTTTCAAAGAGAGTCCGAACAACGTATAGTCAAACAAATATTAAAAGCTCTGGGGAATAAATGAGTGCTGTCACAGCATTACAATAAAACCCAATGATGCATAAGCCATACAGCAAGGAGGTGATCCCCATGCGCTACCCATAGGGAAACAAAGCAACACAAAAAAACAAAAAAACGCGCACAGCGCGAAAAAAACAGGAGGACAAAAAATGTCTATAACAGCATACAGACCATCAGGTCTAACGCCCACCAGCTTCATGGAAATGCAGCTTGGCGCAGGGGCGTTTTTTATTGGGATTGACACAACCGACGTCACCCCATCAACCACAGCAGAACAGTTTGCCGTAAAACTAGAAGCAGCACGCCAAGCAGGAGATAGCCTAGGCGCAACCACAGGCGGCGGCACGTTTGTGGCAACCCCAGAAGTACGTCAAATTGAAGCCGATGACATGACCTACCCAGTCATAGGCTCGACAGTGTTTGACTCATGGGAAATCATGATGACCACCACCATCAAAGAAATCAACCAATCAAACCTGCAACGCGTACTGTCCGCAACAGCAACCGACCCAACCACGGGCGCAAAAATGATAAGCAGCGCACTGCTGCCAGAGCATTATATCCCACGCCTAGGCTGGGCAGGCATAAAAGGCGATGGCGGACTGGTTTATATCGAAATCCACAACGCACTAAACACCAGCGGCATGACCATGACCATGGCAAACCAAGGTGAAGCGTCCATACCAGTGGAGTTTAGAGGCCATCAATCCAACCTGACCATGATGCAATACGCGCCATGTCGGATATTCTTCTTCGACCGTGATGGCTCGGGTACTTCTGGCACAACCACCCCCTAACACAGTCATAGATTCACAGCGTGAGGTGGGGCAACGTACCTGCCTCACGCTTCTTAATTGTAGCATCACAACTGCAAATACTACAAAAACTGGAGGAAAATAATATGTATCTATCACAAAAAAGCCTGAAAAAATTAAGAAAAATACTGCTTGAAATCACACCAGAAATCACCGCAGTGCTTGACGAGTTTGGAAACATCAATAAGTTACGCATGAATACAGATGAAACCGATGATGCCGATGTCAAAGGCATTGAAGTAATCAAAGAAATCATCGACATGCTTCTAATACGGCAGTATGACCGCATTGTGAAAATAATTGCATCACTATATGAAATCAAGCCAAATACGCTGGAGGAAAAAACCGTGGCAGAAATCACAGATATGATATTCGATACGCTATCCGACGAGACGCTCATGCGTTTTTTTCCACAGTTGCGGCTATTGATGCGAAAAACGCCATCCGCTATATAGCCGAAGTAGAGCCAATGCCATTTGAAGCATTGGTGTTTTACTTGGAAAGTAAGTTTGAGCATGAAGTCATAAAGGACAACTATATGGCAGACATGGCAAGGTATGCGACATACGGGCAGTTGAAAAATCCTGAAAAATTGCCGCGCTATTGGGATTTGAAACGTAAAAAGCAGCCTGTTATGACCAAAACAAAAGCCGCGAACTACAACGAAGATGATGTAATCGCGGCGTTTAAGGGGCAAGGGAAGCTGACATGAGTTGGTTTCCTTTGGTCGCTCTTATTGGAATAAAAAATCTTTAATTTCAATATGCGCGGAATTTCTTCTCACGATTACAACGCAAACACTGTAAGTAAAGGTTTTTGATATCAGAGATAGGCTCGCCATCAGGAATTTCAACTTTTTCGCCAGTATGTGCATCGTGCAGGGAAAAGAAATGAAATCTACAGGAACAATAGTACTCTAAAGTAAAACGGGCATTTACAGTACCATGAACAGTACTATAAATTTTGCTTGGGGTAATATCAGTACCAGGCATTCGATTGTGGGTACAAGTTAAACAAACGGCGATGACCTCCTTTTGCTTTTCTATATGTGTTTCAAAGGCATAATAGTCATTTATTATGTCGTTGTAATAAACACCAGACATTATTCTTTTTGTCCCGATATGAGCGCAAGGTATTTTGAACAAAAGTCCCCTTTTCCTTACTTGAATACTGGGTTCGCCGCACTTTGGACAGTGAATAAGATGTTTAAGATGCTTTGCGTTTGGTTTGCGTGGTTGAAGAAGCCGCTTCACCGATTCTACTGTATAGCAAAGCCCGATAAGCCCTCCAAGTGTGTGTATTATTAAGACCATTCCTTTCTGCGAAAGGCACAAACGAGAATGAAAAGTGCCAAACGCTGTCAAATAAAGTGATAGAATAAGAATACAGAGGCGGTAAACTACAGAACACGCGGAGGTAAGT
>Ga0123352_10008586_pt1 | contig 15906 bp, 11 predicted proteins | sample TergutLab28metaG_FD_89700 | JGI IMG/M metagenome (GOLD analysis project Ga0123352, IMG submission 89700) | Labiotermes labralis P1 segment gut microbial communities from Petit-Saut dam, French Guiana - Lab288 P1 | ecosystem: Host-associated > Arthropoda: Insects > Digestive system > Gut ... | reverse complement strand
CTGTATATCATTACTTCATGTATATATATCCTAATTTTCCTCTCATCTAATAAATATTAAGCTTTTTTATCTGTAAATTCATGTTGAAGTAATGTAGATCCTGCAACGGATATAACAACAGGTTAGTTCTTGAGAACTGACTTATTTCAGTATAACAAAATTTCACTATAACAAATTAATTTCTGAGGTCCCCAAAATTTCGTTATACTGGTATTCTACTGTATTATTTAATTCACTACTGTCTAAAACTTTTCAGTGCACATGCTTTAGACACAATTTAGAATATCATGCCATATTTAATAAGCACACCAATTGTTCTGCACATTGCAGTAGATGTCTTTTCATCATTCAGATGTCATTTCAATCACATCTCCATCAATGAAGAACACACTTCTTACAAGTGACACCTCTCTTATAATGTCATATCAACCACTGTGCTACAATTCAATTCTATGTATGCCATGATATTCTAAATTCAAATTCTGTTTTTTATTTAACAACAGTTCAAAAGTGTGGTAAGGTCTTAATAAACCCTGCTTTATCATCTCACTGGCTCATACTAACTGCACTTTTGTTGTTACAACAAACTGTTGCTGTCTCAAAAGTGAAAATTCTGCTATAAAATGTTTCTCATTTCTTTAATTACACATATCAGAATTTACAATGCATTTTACTTCCTTTACATTTGTTACATACTTCACTCTTTCAGAATTGTTACTTTAAATATCCATGATACCTGTCTGCATTGATCTGTTTCTAAAATGTTCCAAATATACTTTGTATGAACTTTAATGTATATTACAAAAAATATATATAATGACAAGCACACCTAACTATGAAGAATAATATGAACATATTCTGTGTCTACATTCATGTAAGGAGGCATATGATTTGGTGCACCGTGAGATATCAACTAAAGTATACTGCCACAGGAAGAATGTTGGGAATCCCTGATATGGGGTAATGAGCTTAGCATAAGTTGGGATACTCATTTCAGGGAGTGACTGGTATGGGCTGGGCAACTGAGGTTCAATACCAATCATGGCTGATTTTGTTGTTTCTGATGCCATGTTCAAACCAACCCTGGAAGCTACTACTGAACTGTCTATCCAGATGTCTTAGCAACTGCAGCGTGAAGTTCAAACACTAGCCTCTATTACTATACCAGTATCCAGAATGTATGCAGTTTACATCCATGACTCCTAGTGCCAACATGAAATGGTAATGTGTTCCATGCACACCTATGTATCTTTTGCCTGTCAAAGCCTTGGCTTCACAAGTCATTTCAAAAGAACTTACAATATAGAGTGAGATTTCAGTCTATGCTATTCTGTTAACTACTGCTTACATATGAATTTCATCAAAATTTTTCTGATGTATCACTTTTCTTTGTTCTTCCTATGGCTAGGACAATGCTCTCATACTGCTGGATTCTGGTATGGGACTAAACTGGATTCTATATGCATAATTTATTGCTCTCAAATGTACAAGAATGTAGGAACACAGGTGCATGCCATTAGAACATCTCACAGTATGCTGTGCAATATGGTGATCCACAGCCAACTGGAGGACAGATGATACCAAGGCAGCACACCTCTGTTCCTAGTCATATCTGCTAAGAGAGATTCCTGTAATTCTTTGTGACCATTTGTACTTCGTCCAAAACTTATACTATAGAGATCACTGTTATCTTCAATGCAGAATGTCTGCCACTCTTGTGGTATAGCAATATACCACCTAAATAAATAAGGCTCTTTTATTTAACACTTTCACTGCTAACTCCAGTAATATCAACACTGCAAATTCATACTATATACATGAACATCTGACTTTAAATGCCATGTTCAAAACATGATAAACTTTTCCAGTTAAAATCCAAAGAATCTCACAAGAAGTGTTCTGTAACACCTAACATGTGAGTTCGAGAGGAACTGTCAGTTCTTGGAAGATTAACAGTGAAATTTATCAGTAGATTAGGCAGGTCCTGCTGTGCCTGCCTGGTGCTGAGAGGCTGATTTTCGTATATATATTGAAAGAAATGGCATAATCATGCAAATACCTGCCTACACCACTAGGCTCGCAAGTAAAGAATGTTTACAATATGGCATTCAGCTGATATAAGACAGAAATTTAGCTTTCTCATTAGATTACATTTTGATTTTTGTCCTTCATAAAACAGAGTCATATTAACAAGGAATATGCTACAAACAGGTAGCACACACTGTAGTGTACCAGCTTCACTTTCTGACTTATATATATATGGATACAAAATGCTAATTAAATAACAAGAGGCAATATATATATATATACGACTTTCCCACTAAAATACAAACAACTTTAAAATACACATGTACCAACCAACAAGTTGTCCAATGTGCTGCATCACCCTACTAAACTGGGCATTAGTTCTGAAGTGATGTTGCTAGAACACAGTGAGAACCGGGGAAGGAAGAACACTTTTATCAGTATTTACACAGTAAGCAGCAAACTGGATACTAACAAATGCAACACATAATACTAACACGTGTCATCCAGTGGGCAAGAGAACACACCGAATTCCCTCTCTCCCCTTCATACATTTTATCCATTTCCAACAAAAACAGTGCTACTAGAATTTTAAAAGACTACTAATGGGAATTAAAAAAAAAACATTAAACAGCACTGAAACCTAGGTCTGGTTCATGCCATGATACCAGGTGAACTGGTACAAGAACAGCCACACAAGACAAAGTTTTCTCACATTAGGTGATACTGCAGGTAAAGTGTGGCAAATATCAAGTTTTGTCTTAATAAATCCAATAGAAAAAGAGAATGGAAAATAAATAAAGGAATGTGAGACACAAACAACAATCAGAGAACTTAAGTTTTAAATGTAAAATGGAAATAGAATGTAAGTATATGTACATGGATGAAACACTAACCACTACACAGCACTGACTGTGTCACGATGCCTAATACCATAATGTAACTAAATCACATATAAACCAGGTGGCTCAAAAAGTAGTTTAAAAATATTAATATGAGTACACTCTTAGAAAAAAATGTCTTCTTGCATGTACAGCCCTTAAAATGGTTCTCAGAAAAACTGTGATCTGGGGTACAGATTAATTTAAAAGCTGGATTACTAAATGTTGAAATGAGGGACATGCTGCACTGAATTCCTGCCCACAAGAACTGACATTAAAGGTAAACAAGCACTTATAAACCGAATTCATCAGGCATTATAAAACTGATTTTCTGCACAAATAACTATCTTCAAAAGTTCCCCTGCTTAAAGCAGTTCAGACTACACACATTACATGTCACTTGAAATTTAGTAATATCTGTGAGTATTCCATGAAAATTGAAAATAACAGGTAGAATGCTGGATAAAAATGCACTCTAAAGAAAAGGAATATACAAGAAAGGAACCAGAATGATGAACAAAGGTAAGGGTGAAGAGGCAGCAGCACATAAGCACTGTTAATACAACCTGGACCACTGACCACACCTGTTATTCAACCCACAAAAAAGGAGTCCATTATAACTGACCACTATTCCCAGTATTACCCACTATTATAATCTAGAACTTGTTAAAAGCTTTTACTTATTTCAGGAACTAGTACTCTAACTCCAACTCTGTTCATATTGTACCTAAGGTAAGTTTGGGTCATGGGGCTACATTCTTCTATCACTCTGTCAGTGTACATGGAATGGATGCCTTCAATTCAAGGTGCATTTTTCAGAATTTGCTTGTACAAATTTACCAGCTGATCCAGCAACAGATCAAGAATGGTATATGAAATTCACTGTAATGTGCTTCATTATCTTTCCAGCACATCTGACCCAGCTGGATTCAAACCAACACAACTAACACTTCCACCTGAAGTAGGAACTACCCATTGCTAATGGAGAAATGATATAGAAATTGCAGCCACTTTTCATGTTACTGAAAGCTAGAAGCATGGTATGTTGCCATCTGACCCACTGGATGATGGAAATTAAAACAATGTGTAAAACTAAAAGTGAGAACTGGCAGTTAATTAAAAAAAAAAAGAACTTTACATCAGTTGCTTGAATGCAACTAGGGATATTAGGTAGCTCAGCATCACTGATGTCAAGAAAAGCACGGCCAGATTTCACTTGAGGCTGAGTCCACAACACCTAATTGTGTCTACAAAATTTCCAGATAACTGGGAAAACTATTACAACATCCTATAAAATATTTCCATAAATCTGGTGCTGCTATAAATAAAGCCAAAGACCAGTAGTTACCAAACTTACGCAGGGCAACCATTTTGTAATAGAACAGTTACACAGGGCTATCTCCTGCACAGCACTGTCCCATTTAATCACAAAACAATTTCCCTGAGCAGAAACACATATCCATCAGTGTGTTAGCACCTGTTTGTATCACCACTTGGAAGGAGAACAGTCCGCTCCTCTGCTGTCACTCTGTTTTCCTTGCCATACAGCAGAGGTAAGTCCTCTTTGGTTGGGGTCTGGGGACGGTCCCCACTGCTTTTTAGACTGATATTGGGCTCTGCAGCTGGAGAAGCTCTACCCAAGGGACTGTTTGGGCCACGCATTGACCCACTACTCGTTGAAAGGGACTGCAACACATTTATATCATTCCCAAGACCCAACGTGCTCCTCTCAGCAGCCACAGTGCCATGCTGTAGAGTTTCCTCATCACTCTGCAAGGTACACACAGTAAAAGTAAGGCTGTGACATAAATATGGACAAGATGAATTGATATGGTATTTAGAAGCAAACAGCCAACTACCTTACTAATAAGCTACCTAACCACTACCTACTTAAGTAGCTAATTAACTATCCAAATATCTAAAAAGCTAACTAACTAGCTACACAATTAAATATCCAAACAATTCATTAACCAATGAACTCAATATGTAACTACCTAACTATCTAGTTCACTATCTGTAAAACAACATTACACAAAAAGTCCAAAATTGATACTGCACTGAGGTACTTCAATTCCCTATTTCTCTAATAATCTACACCCTCATTTCCCAAGCACCCCTTTCCCTGATATCTTCAATTCAATGTTCTGTACCCATTTGTTGCTCTTCTGTGCACATCTCATTCTTGTTGATCTGAATAACATTACCTGTAATGTGCAAGTTTTGTGACTCCTTGTTACAAAACTTCCTCCTGGTATTCAAAAACACCTGATGTCATCAGTCTCAAACCTACAAAACTCTAAGCAAGAATCTACAACACCCACAATCCTTGTAATATGTACACTCTTTGTCTTGGTGAGACGCTGATATGTAATACACACATCATTGATCAACTTCTGTGCACAATTTAAGCAGCTGCAGACTTCTGTTACCTGTAAGTTGTCAAATAAAACATAAACATTTCACGTAACTGCCATGGCTGCAATTCCTAATATAATGAAAAATGTCTCACACAAAATATGTAGGTGAACTTACGATCTTTATCCACACAAAATGCCACATCCATAGCTACAATAATTAATTAGTTATTACCATTATACTAAACAATAAATAAAGACTTCATAACCTGTAAAGTTGTTTAGTATTCTACATAATGCACCAGCAGTATAACCTTGAATACAAATACGGGTATCCTACTTCTCTTACCAGTTCTTAACCCATCCACAGACTACTTCAATCAGTACTTCACCCCAATCAATGCAAATGTTAAGCATGCAACCATGAGCCAAAGACATGAATGGAGTCACAATTATAAATATGTAAGTCTCATGTCTGAATCCAAATGATTAAGAAGGATCCAGTTTTCATCAACACAATTCAAACACAACCATAGACACTAACTTGTGATATGTGGTGGCTCACATCCTTCACAGCTCGGCTCAGCGTTGGTGAGTCCACCGGTCCCTGGCTACGGTCATCCTCATCCAGTGAGTGTAGGAGCTGTAGTAAATGCACACACTTGCAGAAAGTCAGAAAGATAGAAATGATGAAAATGCAGATTATTGTCTGTTCTGTTACAAAATTTTGCCATGCCAGCAGGCCTATAATAAGTACCATGTAAACCAACATATGCAAAGGCAAACAAGTGACATTATTACAACACATTTCTCTTACTAAAATTCATGCCTTTCCCTGTAATAAATAAATATATTTTGTTGATGTGAGTAAACAGCATTACTTCGGTCTCTGTTTTGTAAAGAATCTAAACAAAGTGCAATTTGAGGTTTCCGCAGCACTGATGATGAAGATTAAGCATTTTTCTTCAACTACCCTGAAGAAGATGGCTGCGAGGTTCTCCAAATTTCAGCTAACAAATTATGAATCAACCACACCAAAAGACCGCAATCTACAATCTAAATAGAGCCAGATGCCTCTATCAGTTGGACAACTGTTTGTAATTCCTCCCTTCACACCATAGAAACAACAGTTTTGATCCCAGTTAGCAAGATATGTAATTTAGCAGCATACAGTATTTCACAAATAATTTCATCACTCTGAAGCTAAAGAAACATCATGGCATGGACATACAACACTATAACAAACATCAACATGAAAACTCTAAAAATGCTCACCTTCTCCACCTCATCATCAAAGTGATCTTCTGACTGTGTGTCTTTCTTGGCACGCTCCATTAGTGTGGCACGCTTTGCAGCAAGGTACAGGGACCTTTTTATGCGCACATAGAATACTTCTGTGATGGCACGTACAGTGTAGTCAGGGATGAATGTGTGACGCAACAATGCATCTAGATTCACAGACTGCAGACTTCCCAAGTTCTGGGGAGTGGGTGAGGTGGGTGAGTCTGCAATATTTTATCAGCTTTTTAAAATCCCAAGAGAATAAGGCAATTTACTTTGCGTATTTCTAGCCTTGAATTCTCCTTGGTATGTTGACCAATTGGATATGCTAAACTGTGCTGACAGAACGATGAATGATGGAATGGGAAAGATGCCAAGATCTGAATCTAAGACTTCACTAATACAGGAGTGGAAATCAAATGGGAGGCAAACTACGGCAACTGTAAGGGCAGCACTAATAATTTAGTACACTCATTACAAAACATTACACAAGAGTTGTAAAACATGTAACCTTTCTTTAAGGATCAAGACAGAAATACAACTACTCAACATCAGTTCTCAATGCCTATTAGATACTGCGCACAACATCATATTAATATTCTATTTTATGGCAACTATACTAAAATAAAACACGCTTATTGAATTAATGGGAAGGTGAGACCACAGTACAACTAATATATGCAATACATCTGGCCATGTTACTTCTATTTATTAGTTGTTTCTTGTTACTTTTAAATCTAAAGCACAAATGGTCACTACTCTGAAGGAACAGTATTAACGAAGGACGTAAAACAGGATGAACATGTAGGTCAGATAGTGGGATACAAGAAATACCAAGAATCTTGGTTGGGCAACATCTTGGAATGTGGACACTACATGCAGTGAAATGAAGTGACTCAGGATCATGTCCAGTGATGGGCTCTGTTGTTAGAAGTGTCAAACCTTCAGACCAAAGGTACACCAGTTAGCACCAATTAATTGTAAAACAGAATTGCAATAACTACAATGACACCAAACTTACCCACACCGATGTTCTGGATGAGGGCCTGAGTCCCAAAATATGTGAAAGGCCCACTTTCAAAAATCATGTTCTCCTTTCCCACAACTACTTCCACGCGCCCCTCCAGGATCAGCACAAAGTAGTCTACTGCTTTACCCTGAAACATATTTTATGTGCACACAGTACATTCAAATTAATCATAATTGTGGAAGTGTCAGTCTGTGACAAATGGTGCAGGTCTTTCTTATAACTTAATATTTCAAAATGTTTATATCATAAACAGGAAATGTTACATGATCCTGCAAGAATAACTGGTGTTCTTGAACAGCAGTGCCCAAGGTCACTGCACTGTCCCAAATAACAATGCAAAGGAAACACATCCCACAGTCATGCCTGGCTCAGACTTACCACTGCTATGTTCAATACCTCATCCAATCCCTTCCCCTCTATCACTAAAATGAATCAGTTTAAGGTTTACCCTCCTACTGACAAATTTCAATTGTTGTATGCATTAAGATGCTGCAAAATTCAGGTCTGGGTCCTAAAAATGAACGGCACTTAATCTCAGGAGAGTAGTTTATTCTTCTCCAAGCATGTAGAAGTTGCATGATTCAAAGTTCTCACAGCATTATTGATGAAGATGAAAGTACTTCTAGCATATGATGCCATGCTGATCAGAAATTTGTGAGCAGTGTTTTGGAGAAACTCGATGCAACATCCCAAAAAAGTGAAGACCTCAATTGCACCACAGTGAAAGTTGAAAAGCCCAAATTAATGCCATCTCTATACTCAGTATTTTCAAAAGAAGAATAGTATGTAGGTTACCCAGAAAGTGAAGACCCATTTTTTTCTTGGCCAGTAATAAAGCCAGGTATGTGAGATTTTAGGTGACACTAACTTGAAGTTCCTGGAATTTTTGTACAAAGTTGTACAGATTTCTGCTGGTCACTGGGCACAAAGAGTGACAGTGCCTGAAACAAGAAAAGCAGAGCTCCATGATATGCTTCACCAAGGTCATTATTGTACAGCTGCAAGTCCTGAGATGCTGCAGTGTGCTGTTACCATCTTGCAAGAATCAATGTATCACAGCCCAACAACTGGCTCAATCCTTCAGTATGCATAAGAAGTTGGTCACATCAGCCATGATTTCAGATATTCAAATTTTCGCATCAGACAGAATCCTCAGAGCCTCACAGTCAAACACAAAGCTAAGAGACAAGCCGTGTCTTTGGAGTAGTTGGCACATGCTGAAGTTAGATGAAAGGCTATTGTATTTTGAATTGTTACAGCAGATGGAACCTGGGTCCATTACTTTACAACGCAGACAAAAAGGCAACCCATGGAAAGGCACCATCCCCCAGCTTCACAGAAGAAAAAAAATGACTCTCTGTCAGCAGACATGTTTGCATGTAGGGAATGCAGACTGAGATTGATGTGTCCGATGTCGTATTTGTGACTGAATGGTCTGAATGCAAGAATAAAGAATAAACAACCACTGTTGAATGGGACTGTGAAGGAGTGATCCTTGTGGATGAAATGCCAAGAGGGGAGAAAATTAACTCCATGTCAAGGTATTGAAAGAACTCATGAAGGGATTCAAATGAGTCGGCCCCACAAGAATTCAGCTGAAGTCTTGATTCAGCATGACAATGCAAGGCTGCACACATGTTTGAAGTATCAGCAAGCCATCACACAATTTGGTTGGTCAGTGTTAACCCATGTACCCTGCAGCCATGATGTCACACCCAGAGATTTCCAACTATTTGGAGTCCTGAAGGATGCTGTCTGTGGTGGGAAGTTTGAGACTAATAATGATATTATTTGTGCAGTGAAAACTTGGCTACATGAGCAGGATAAGGCAAACAAGGCGAACACATATACCTATTACTCACTGGTGAAAGACAACAGAAGTAGATAAAGACTTACTTACTTACTTACTTACTTACTCACTGCATGGAGCAGAGTTCTTCAAGAGAAGCTAACCGGTTCTCAGCTAGTCAAGTAATTCCCCACATTTTATGAAACCTGAAGGTTCATTACCACATTTACAAGAGCCCACCACCTGCCCCTATCCTTAGCCAGATCAATTCAATCCATGCCATCTCCCATCCAACTTCCTGAAGATCCATCTTAATATAAACCTCCCATATATGCCTGGGTCTTCCAAGTGGCCTCTTTCCATCAAGTTTCCCCACCAAAACCCTGTATGCACCTCTCCTCTCCACAATATGTGCTACATGCCCTGCCCATCCCATTCTTCTCAATCTGATCACCTGAATAATATTTGGTGAGGATAATAAATCAGTAAGCTCCTCATTATGTAGTTTTCTCCACTCCCCTGTTACCTTATCCCTCTTATGTCCAAATATTTTTCTCAGCACCCTATTTTCAGATACCCTCAGACTATGTTCCTCCCTCAATGTGAGCAACAATGTTTCACACCCACACAAAACAACAGGCAATATATGTATATCTCAATTTTTATATTTTTAGTGGATGACAAAAGATTCTGCACTGAATGATAGCAAGCATTTCCTGACTGAATTTCTTCCAGCATAGAACTGATTCATTATGGTTGTTCCCAAATATTTAAACTGTACCACCCTTTGAAAGGAACTGTCTTTATATTGTGACTTTGTCCTGCATTCTGATCTCGTGACATGATCATGTACTTTCTTTTGTCAGCATTTACTTCAAGTTCATTCTCCTTACTAAAAACTACTGAAGCTTCTCCATTTTTCTTTATATCATGTACCCTTCCACCCAATATATTAACATCATCAGCACAAACCAGAAGCTGATGTGCGCCATTTAATTTCAAGCCATCCTGGTTTACCTAAACCCTCCAAATGGCACACACTAAAGCACAGTTGAAAAGCAATGGTGATAAAGCAACTCCTTGTGTCAAATCATTCTTAAGAGGAAACATGTCAGACAAATGTTTGCCTACCTGGACTCTTCTATGGTTTTCATTCAGACACATTTTTACTAGCCTAACCAGTGTCATGAGAATACAAAACTCAATGAGAATATTATACAAGACCTGAATTATAGGCTTTCTTGAAGTCTATAAATATTCTCATATTTTCTCAAGTATTTGACAAATGCAGAATATATGATCAGTATTTGACCTGTTGCATCAAAATCGACACTGATGATCCCCAATGATTTCCTCTGCATATGCAGTTAACCTTGACTGCAGGAAGTTGGATAAAATTTTGTGTGTGGCTGACAAAATTGATATGCCTCTATAATTACTACAATCTGTTTTATCAACCCTTCTTATAAATAAGAATAATGAGTGACTCCTTCCACTCCCCAGGCAATTCCTCTTTTTCCTAATAGAATTAATATGTCTATCATTCTCAGAGTGAATGGTCTTACTCCCCTGCTTTAACCAATTCTGCTGGATTTGATCAATATTTTATTGGAAAATACAGCACAGATCATCACACCTCATCATGTGTAACCTCTACAATTCACAAATAAGTATTTACCGAGTAGAAAACAGGGGGCACTGCTTTCTAGGCAACCATGATACTGAACAAACATTTTGAGCAATCGCACACTGGTGCTGTAAAACTGAGCCCCAAACTGTATTTTGTGTCTACTAAATGCCAGAAATGCTGATCCCAGTGGTTGCGCAGAATAAGGCATGGGTCTACAGCCACTTGTTTGCTGAGATTGTGGGTTTGAATCCTGCCTAGTGCATGGATGTCTGTCTCTTGTGAGTGTTGTGTGTTGTGAGATAAATGACTCTGCAATGGGCCAGTCACTCATCCAGAGGAGTCCTACCGAGTGTGGTGTGTCTAAGGTGGGGATTACACAAGGCTAATTTACATGCTACTCACCAGCAAGTTCAGTTGCCAGCTAGTGAGTGAGCAGGGAGTAAACTAGCCATGCATTTTACACGTAGGAATGAAAAGGCTGGGCAGTCAGCTTGTAGCGTTTTAGTTCAACATTCGACATCTCAGAGATGAAGTGAAGAACTGTAGTGTTTTATCATAAGGTATGAACTGGGCGTATCAATTACACTGAGCAAGTTTATAAGAGGAATAGTATACTAGCCAGCAGGTAGCAAGTAAGGTTGAACAGACTTCTAACTTTACTTGCATAAATATAGTCTCCACTGAGTTTAAAACTGCTAGTGAACTCACTGTCAACTAGCATGCAGAGTAGCCATGTATAATCCACACCTGTGTGTGATAATGAAGCCTTGAAAATGAGGAGGCCTAGGCCCACTACGGCTGTCAAGCCATACAAAAAAATGCCAGGAATGTGAGAAAAGTGTAATTTGAGGCAATACATGACTCTGAAAAGTTTTTTAGTAGTATTTACATTTTTTAACCCAACTGACAACTCTGATGTTGGTGTGGATGGTTGGGTTTTCACATTGGTTGCTTCTGGTGAGGCCTCGTGTTCTTTGTTGTTGGCTATCCTGGCCACTTACCCTGATAATGCAATCAGGTAAAAGAAAGCTGATCTGCATTATGGTGGCAATACATAATTTGCATGTAGCATATGGTCAGAGTACTGTAAATCAGATGTATGAAAATGTTAAACAATGTTGTTAAGGTTACTAATGGCTTATGAGTTTTATTGGCCATCCTTTGTATAGCCATCAGAATTTTGGAGGATATTAGCTCATGCGATGGTGCGTACATTATCAATTAATCTTGGTTGAATTAATGCATGAATATGCCATAATTGTTGCTACCAATGTTTTGTTTGTTGCCAATAAATAGGGACTTCTATGTACTTTTAAAGCAATAGGAATGGAACACCTGTTATAACATAGTCTACTGCTTGACATTCATACATTTTGATTTCCATACACATTTACAGGAACGAATTGCATTCAAAAGTCAGAGACTGCCTGTACTGAAAATGTTAAATCCAACAATGTCCTGAATTTTCATCATCAATATTCAGCACATTTTTGTTTATGTGAAAGAAAATTCTGAAAAATGCCTTCTATCAAGGCTGTCTATGATATGGCATCAGGCATTATCTAGGTAAAGAGATTTTGATAAAATATTATATTTGAGTATTTGATTAGTTACAAGATGAAAATGATATAGTCTGAATTTGCTTAGACAAAAAATAAATTCTACATAGCCCAAATTTCATTAAATATCCATTATGGGGAAGAAAGATTTAAGTAAAAGTTTTACATATGCTCAGGCTAACATTTTATCAGTCCAGTTTCTCATATAATAAGCAGTTTACACACAGTACACCTTTCCATTCTTGTTACACAACAGCATACCAATTCATCATGGAGAGGAGATAATTACAGTATTCTGTCAATGCTAATAAGAATACTCTGCCAAATGCATCAGTTTTATAATCTTAAAGTTATTGCCCTTAAGAGGAACTACTGGATGAAAAATCCATATCACTTATTGCATGCTTTTCATATACAGCTAGGACAGGGCACAAGAGGAAAAAACAAAAGTTCTAAACATACGGTGTAAACCCCCCTCTTTGCTCTTGTATCTTCTTCACAAGTTCACATATTGGACTGCACTTCTCAGACAAGTAAATGATACAAATATATTCAGCAAGGCATAGCCAAGACTTTGGCCATGACAGTTATGAGTTGCTTGTAAGAGCTACTTATGCAGAACATAGTTTGGCTCTTTCTATACCTCTACCTGAAACAATTTTACTTCGTCTATACCGTGGCTCATGAATAACGATAAAAAGATGGAAAGATGAAATGGAAATATATATGTGCAAGTATGAAGACACTACAGCACAGGTAACTCTAACTATGAAATTATTATTATCACAATGATCACAACACTTGAAGTGATAAAAGAAAACTACAAAACCAAAAATCCAACTGTGTACATGTTGCTGATCTCCAGATTTTTAAATATATAGTTGTGTTTGATGGAACAGTGTTTGCTTTCATTGTTATTTTAATGTAACAGGATGAATCACCTCAAAGGAGTATATAAGTTATGCAGTTTCACTGTACCTGCAAGTAGATGACTGTCTGTGGGTCACTGCGAGCCTTGTCCCGATTCTTGGCCTTAATGTGGTAGATCACATCCTGCTTCAGTAATCTCCGCAGGATTGTTTCAGAGATGACATCTGGTTTGAAGGCATCCACAGCTGCACAAAAAGCACATGCAAAATGCCAATGCAGGTAACTTAAATAAAAAAATGTATACCCACTCCCAGCATGAAATCATATCTGAAGGCAGTTTAATCTTGTTCACACCTTACAACTGACTTCTGCAAGATTTATTTTGGTACTATTTTCCAATTTATACATCGGCGTTTCACATTACCACCTTCCCAATACAAAGTCTATACATTTTTCTCAGTATCTGGACAACATGCCCAAACACACTGACATAAATTACAATTCCTCATTAAGCAATATCACCCCCAATCCACTTCTCCCTTATGTCCAAATATAAAGTTCCAAATTACAAGCATTAGATGCAACATACACAATGTATTTTTAAAAAAATGTACTACATACAATTTGCCCAAAAAGTTTCTGCCACTCTTGTCCATTATCACAGGTCTTGCATTCATCACTACTGATGCAAATAACTTTACTTGGCATGTCATATTCAAGTAATTTTTCTGTTACTCCACTTTGGAGCATAGGACCTCTCAGAAGCATTGCCCCCAGACTGACTAGCTATTACCTAAACCTCTCGCTAAGTCATTCCCACTGTTTCAGCTTCTGCCACAAGTGTTCAGGGCCATCTCCTTCTCAGTCTTCTTTCTACTTTGTCCTTGTGTGCTCCAACTCGAAAAGCTCATTTTTCTATGGCAGTGGAATCCTTCCTCATCATATGTCAAATCCGCTTCCATTTCTGCAGTCTGATTTGCACTGCCATTTGTTTCTCTTGTGCATTCCTCCACATTTCTTCATTCAAGAAAATGCTTGGCCAAAAGATCTTAAAAATTTTCCTAAAGCCACCTACCAATAAGTGTTTGCGGGTCCCTCTTGATTCAGTTCATATCCTTCCAAGTTTCATACCCATACAGTAGTAAAGACTTGACGTTACTTCTACAAATTCTCAACTTTGTTCCACTAGATATCTCCCTAGCCTTCCATACTTGAGAAAGATGAACAAGAGTTGCATTTGCCTTCTGAATCCATATTTTTACATCTTTCCTGCCCCAACAGTGTTGGTCATCACACTGCTCAGGTACAAAAGTTTGTTTACTTCTTCATTATCATTCTCATTCATTCTGATCTTTTGTCACTTTCTGCATTAATTCTGAGTGACTTGGTCTTCTCACAACTAACCTGTAATCTGGCAATTCTTCCTTCATTTTAAAAATCCCTTAGTTTCTTTATCATAATAACAAAGGTGTGGGAAAGAAGGCAGATATCATCCGCAAAATCCAGGTCTTCCAGTTATGGGATATCCCAGTTACTACCTCTTCACTTTCCTTCTGTAGTTTTCCTCATCACCTCATCCATTATCACTAGAAATATTATTGGTGATAGCATACATCCTTGTCTCACTCCTGAGATAACTGGTATGGGGGATGTCATGTTATACAACCTATGTAACAGTAAGTTAATAAATGTACATGGTGCAGCAGAGAGAACAATGCACTTAAATGTTCTTATCATATATTTATCTCTTAGAGTTTTCCACTGTACCCTGCGATAAGTAACACTAAAAACAGATTGAAAGTGTTTAGTGAAAACATCAGAACTTAATAAGGTATACTGATGCATGTCCCTTCAACTTTAAGCTGCAGGGTATCATGCAGTAACTTTATTTCTAAATTTAGACATAGATGTGCCTTGCCCCATGTCTCGCCCTATCACACCCTTCTCCCCCGCGGAAGTGTCCGCAGCGATTGCGTGCCTAAATGTGCGCAAGGCGCCCGGTTATGACCTCATCTCAGGGAAGGTGCTCCAGGAATTACCGCCTGCGGCTGTCGTCCTCCTTACCACTCTCTACAACAGTATCCTCTGCCTCTCCTACTATCCGCTCCTGTGGAAATTTGCACAAATTGTAATGGTGCCGAAACCTGGCAAACCGGCCCATGACATGGCCTCTTATTGCCCCATCAGTCTCCTCCCTATTCCGTCTAAGGTTTTTGAAAAACTCCTCCTAAAGCAACTTCGGTCCGATGTGGACCTTTCCCACCTCATTCCCGGCTACCAGTTTGGTTTTTGACCCGACCACTCTCCTATCCAACAGGCACATCGTGTTGTCAATACGATCGTGACAAGCCTTGAGGAACGCGCACTGTGCATGGCGGTCTTCCTTGACATCGCCCAGGCGTTTGACAAAGTGTGGCACATCGGCTTGCTGTATAAACTGAAGGCCTCCCTCCCAGGCCCATACTATCTGCTCCTGCAGTCGTACCT
>Ga0123352_10008585_pt1 | contig 15908 bp, 9 predicted proteins | sample TergutLab28metaG_FD_89700 | JGI IMG/M metagenome (GOLD analysis project Ga0123352, IMG submission 89700) | Labiotermes labralis P1 segment gut microbial communities from Petit-Saut dam, French Guiana - Lab288 P1 | ecosystem: Host-associated > Arthropoda: Insects > Digestive system > Gut ... | reverse complement strand
TACATACATACATGCATGCACGCGTACATACATACATACACACATACATACATACATACATACATACATACATACACACACACACATACATACACATGTACATACATACATACACACACACACACACACACACACACACATACGTACACACATACATACTCACGTACATACATACACACGTACACATGTACATATACATGTACACACATACACACGTACATACATACATACATACGTACATACATAAATACGTACATGTATGCTTATATGTGAGTGTGTGTGTGTGTGTGTGTTTTTTACATGAATATGTATATTAATATTCATATTTTATTATCACGTGGATGTTATGTGTTGTACACATGGTATTTTCAACACCTGAGAATTTAGTATCCTTTATTTACAGTATCACTTTCCCACCTGGTAAGTGATGGGTATGGAACACACTCATTAATGACAAGTTAATAATTGCTCATCTCGTCAAGAAATTTACCACATTTGTGGAATGCAAATGTTATCCTATGTACACAACATCCTTCCACCAGACTCTAATCAAAGACACTCTGAAAAGTTTGAAGCCCTGCGTAACATTTTGTATCATGCTAGGTTCAAAGGTGGGTGGCGGCAGGGGTGTTCATCACCTTTCATATGTCAGTGTTTCAGGACTGCTGCTCTTGGCTGTTTGTGACTACTTACTCATCATATTGTCAGCTGTGTATATCTGGAGAGCATGTGCTTAGGATATTTCAGTTTTTCAGCCACAGATTTCTCAGACTTAGCAGAATGAACAAAGGTTTTACCAATTTCATGTGATTGTACCTGTATGTACATACATATGTTGACATGTTTTGTATATTAAGTGTTTTATTGTAATTTATTTGAATGTTTAGCAGCTGGAATTGCTGGCAGAAAGGCATGGATTGGCAGACTACCAGCCCACATGGCAGCAATCTGCTCAGTCAAGTGTTACAAACAGCTTCTTTAAGGCCCATCCAGTGAGTAAAGTACAGTAACTCCCCAACTTATGTAATACTCAGCTTACATAATTTCGACTTTATGTAAATTTTTTTGCCCGGTGCAAATTTAAAAAAATTGTGGATGTATGTTTTACATCCTGTAGGAAATATATGGAGGTCCCAGCTAGGACAGCAAAAACAACACGTAGACAGTGTTGTCATAATCTTTTTATTGTACATTTCGTGGCTTGCTATTTTAAGTTTTTCTGCAAATGATATAAAAGAAATTGAATTGAGTTTAGGCAAATTCCGACTTCAGTAAAATTTGACTTGCATAAAGTTCCACGGAACGCAACCCTTACATAAGTTGGGGAGTGGCTGTGTAATGTTAAGTAACAACTACATTTTTCTCAGAAGAAACTGAGAGTACACCACTCCATAAAGTGCAATCTGTGGCAGTGTAAGTGCAAGTGTGCTGGCCTATGTGCTTACCTGACACTGTTTACAGAATGTTTGTAAATAGCGGAAACACAGGTGCAAATTATCAAAGCTAATGTCTGTAAAGCAAGAGATAAATGTTCTAAAAGTCATACCCATATATATTTAATTTACTGCACATGTCCCCTGTACTGTTCAGTAGCATTTATGTCAGATTTGAATATTTTATGTGATGTCATTTTTTTCACTAAATTATTTGCATAATGCTAAGCACAGTTAATTTCTGATGGCTTCTTCCTTGCATCCAAAAGACTTTTTCTGTATTCATTCACCATCTGATTACTGAATCAATGTAGGATATAACACCATGTAGTCGGGTGGTATACAGGTACACTACTTAGAGGGTCCTGCCTTGAGTGTGGAGTCTGAAGGTTCCTCCAAAATGTTTGTCTCTAAGACTACAAAGTGTCACATCTAAAAACTCCTTGATCTTAATATTCATCACTGTGAAAACTTCAAAAGGTTTGATATGGACAAATAGTTAATCCTTCTGTATCTTCTAATTTAGAATACTGTTTATCTTTTAACTTCAAATATTTTTTTAATATTTATTTTTTGGAATTATCAAATCAGATATGGTGTAGCACACATTGCTGAGATGAGTTGTGTGTACCAGAAACATATGGGAAAATCTGAAGTTAGATACTCATTTGTAGACTTAGGCTTAATGGAAGCACAATATTAAAATGAATCTTGAAGAAATGGGGTGTGATTGTAGACTGCATTCAGCAGGGTGATGCTTAGCAGTGGACTCATGTAAATGTGTAACAAACTTTCAAATTTTTATATGGCTGGGAATTTCTTGACTATTGGCTTTCCAAGAAACTTGTGGTGTGGATTGTTTTACTGTTCAAATAATCCATCACTGATTAAGAAAAAGTGTGATTCATCTGTCGGAGGCCCCACCCTCCACCCCCCAGTATGCAGAGAATCGACAATTTGCAACCCAAAATTTACCCAACCCAAACAGCAAACATGCGGAAGCACCGGTGGGGATGTATCTCGAACAAGTTATCTCAGATCTAAACCAAGAGTTAAATGAGTAGCAGGTTACAAATTTATTATACAGTAAATTAGAAATAACAATAATCAGATACATACAATTCTTCTGTTGGAACATACACACACATAACACAGAACACAAGAATGAAAAGTGCCCCCACGGTATATAAATATAATACACAGAAATAAATTTACAGAGGCTCCACCCTTTGTACAACCACTAAATAACATACCTGTGAGATGTTGCTGCAAACTGAAGAAACAAACGACATAAATCTGGATTAAATTGAACACTGTACATTACCCACAATGACTGCAGTACACAACCCCACTCAAGACAGCCCATAATTTAGAATTGCATGTCTGAAACAAAATTTATTTACTAGATCAAGCATTGAAGGCATGGTGTGCAAAGGTAGTAGCAGGCAGTATGAAAGGGTAGATTGGGTGGGGAAGTAAGGAAAGATGGGTGGTAGCTCATACATAAGACAGTTGCTGGCAGCCAGTCCCCCTCTCCCCACATGTGCGCACACACACACGGCACACTTGTGCCCATAAAAAAAAAATTGTTGTGGAATATAGTCTGTCTTTATGTGCAATGTCACAGATGTTCATCAGGCATGAAGGATTCTCAAAATTTAAAAATTGTGATAACTGCCTAAGGAATTCTCAGAATTTATGAATTGTGATAACTAGTTAATTCTACGCGACACTCAAGGTTCTTATGATGGCAGTGACTGTGAAAAACTCTTAGTTTTCTGGGATATGATGCCATTTAGTTTGTTATAAGTGTCCTGACATGTGAGAGGATCCTGTAGCCAGCATTATAAGAGTAGATGAACAAGCCATGTATGGAAGGATTTTGTGGGTATGAGGACGGCCTGAACCATGGCAGAGTTGTGGCCAACCCAGTGGGACATGGGAAGAAGTGAGAGTGGAGAGAAACAAAATGTGGAAAATGGGCTGTTTGTGAGTGGAGTGAACAGGAGAGCAGAGGAGGAAACAGTGAAGGGAGAAATAAAAAGAGAGAAGTGAGTAGTACAGCACAGAAGGAATTCCCAATTTTATTGTATTTTTAACATACCAATGCCAAAGTGTACAAGGTTTCCTTTTTTAGGTGTGTTTGGAAAATTGCAAAAAGCAACTGAGTGTCATGTTGTGTCGTGTCAGTCTGTCTGTCCATCTGTCCACATAGAGCAACTCAGCTCCCAGCCAGACAGGCTACAGATGACTATATAATTGGGACATGCACTGCACGTGCTGGATAACTAAGGCTACAGACACACTCAGAATATGTATTACTTATTGCTTTTCCATGGCTACGATTGTTACGAAAACGTACCTCAGTGTTATGTTATACATACATCGCATATCTTGTTAAATAATTTGGTGCATTTTTTTATAGCTGCTTGACCAAACACTAGATGGTGCCCTGTCACAATTCAGCTTGCCAGATGTTATTACTGAAGGATCAGCACTAAGTGCATCACATGTAGATCTAATGGAAGATGATCACCCTGTGAATGGTGATCCAATGCTTTCATCTCCGCATGTACCAAGTCCAGGGGAGCCAAGTCACATTGATGATGATGATGAAGTTGACAATGATCCTGACAATGACTCTCTTGTTGATATGGATATGGTGGCATGATCTTTCATATCTTGACAGGTCCTGTTGAGGTATCTGCAGTTTAGTTAATACCAATAGGAAACACTTCATAAACTGATAGTGTGGTGATTGTGTCAGTGTGGAGAATGTCAGCATTTGTTTTGCTGGGTAAGAAGTTCAGCATTTATCCATAAATTATGTTTCACTGAAACAACCTGATTAATGACTGATGTGGTATAGGCCCTTGGATCATGTTGATTTTGATGAGGCTTTGTTACTTCAGTTGCATATGTCATATGCAAAAATACTTGGAATTTGCACTGCATTGACTGTGAAATATTGTTCAAAATAAGTGGTGTGTTAATGCTGAGCAGTTTCCATTGTGCCACAAGTTCCAAATATTGAATGTCTGAGTATAATGAGAGACAAGATATGAGGCTCTTGTGGCAGTAACTGTGAAGATTGTTGCCTTCTGGGGTGTGACGATGTGTAGTTTCATAGATAGGTACCGACATCCTGGGGGAAATTACCTGTCTCCATCTTCTGATGGCTAGAAGAGTGCACTATGCTGGAGGAGGTGGACAGTAATAGGTACAAGAAAGACAGGATGGGCTAAGATTAACAGTTTTCTGTTAGCTGCAGGCTTCGTTCTGCCATTTTTATACCACAGGCTTCTATCATTGTGGTGGAGGCAGCAGTTGTTACTGCTCTATAGAACTACATGGCATCACTTCTCTTCATAATGAGGGAGCATATGGTACCTGCATGTCTGCATGTATGCAGAGTGATTGCTGTGAGAATGAGAAGTGACACTTCTTGTTTTGTGTAATTAATACTATACATTCAGCAGTTTAGTTAAAAGGTCTTTTTTTGGACTTTCTGCATTGTTTTGAATGTTTCACTAAGTTGTATACCATTAGCAGAACCCTATAGACTTGAATTCCTGTAGTTGCTACAAATGCTAAGGATTATGTTCATTGCAGTCTTTATGATGATGACTGATGATGTTAAGTTTCTGAAATGTTTATGATTATTGTAGTGTTGTTCATGTTATATCACATTTGCAAGTGTTAGTATATTTTACCATAGAAAAACATTATGTTTTTATGTTTCCTAAGGAGGCAGAACATTAATGAAAGACATAACTTAAATATGTACACTATTTTCATGTCATTAGGCAGGTAACAGGGACAGAATATAACCATCACTGGAAATGCATGAAGCCTTCAGTAAGATGGCTATTTTCATAAATTACGTTGAACTGACTTACGTAATACTTTTAAGGAGTGTCAGTAATGGTGCTACAGAGTAAAGTGTTGCGCCTTTACATATAAATGTATATATATATATTTATATACATTCACATGTAAATATGCACTATATTTTACAGACCAAAAGACATACATTTTGTTCCATGAAAGTGTATAAAATGGCCCTACGTGTTTTGGTCCGAAGGTGTGTTAGTATGACCTTTGAAGCACCTGAGTTACCTGTGTTTGCTGGGGAGGGGGAGAGAAACAAGGCCTCATTGTTCCTTACCTTAGTTTTCAGTAGCATGGGGTTATAATGAGTTTAATGAACATAAAAAGATGATAATTCTGTATACACTGGGTTTCAAATTCAATGTGATAAAGTAATGCGAAAGAGCATGGTTAGTAGTGCAGCTGAAAGACATTTTGGTCCATCTCCAGTAAAGAAAATGATATGCAAATGGAGATGGCATAAAGAATAATTACAGAGTTAGAGAAGAAAAACACTTGTTTCATACATGTATTGTAAAATGGCCTGACCTAAGAGGCAGAGGTGAACAACTGGATAACAGACCACTGGAGCCATGGAATTTCTGTCTACAAAAGTGATCATTTCTGAAACAAGAAGCTGAGCGGTCACACACAACATCACCAATTTTGTTGTTGAGACAGACAGCTTGGTGTTACAGATTTGTGAGAAGAGGCATGGACTGTGAGACACAAGACATTTGTGTAGTATTTTAAGAAATGTGGGCTCACTAATGCCCCTTATGGTGCTTAAGATGGTGCACTGTTTGACGAATATAAAAGTTCAGACAATAACAGTAGTAACAATGACTGTGATAGTAGTGGTGAGGACTTTAAAGGGTTCTGTGACTGTAGAAACTTCATACTGCATTGCCTTCATCGGGAATAAACATTGGTGAATTTGAGCTTCAGATGTGAATAAAATATTTTGTCCCTAAATTTTTTGATCTGAAATCTTGGTGCCTCATATGGTCACATGTACTTTATGGTCTGGGAAATGCGGTATATACATTCGTGCACAATATTAAAAAGTACTTTTATGGTGTATACATGAAATAGCTCATATGCTGTAGTGTGAATTTTTGAACCAAAATATGCAATTAAAACACTTTATTATCCAACAGATGCACAAATATATAATTCATAGATACAATTAGATTTATTATAAAATATTTTATAATAATTCTAATTGTATCTACGAATTATATATTTGTGCATCTGTTGGATAATTAAGTGTTTTAATCATCATTGATGCATGGTACAAACATAAAAAAAAATTGCAAATTGCAGAAAGTTTATTTTTGAGCTTAATAATTTATGCCTTGTGGTGGGCAAAACCACATGGCTGACTGTTTTGAGTGAACTGAATGTTGATCTTAAAGTACTATAAATATTTGGTTTTTGAAGTATGTGTCAGGTTTCCAGCCAGAGACATATTTTCATAAGTAATTAAAGTTTAATCTCAGGTGCTTGGACACTGCTGTAGAGGCCTTGTAGGTGTATGCAATTTCTGTTGTGATTTTGGGTGGTGGTGGTGATGATGATGATGATGATGATGGAAGCAGTATGATAGGGCCCAGCAGAAATACTTGCCCTCTATGCAGTTGGATATATGAAAATTAATATTCTTTAATTGTCATAAATTTGTTTAGGGTCATTCACCTAAATATTTGTTTGGCTTGTTACATTTGTAGCTAGATGACCAGGGATGAAAAATGTTTGAAAATGTGGAAGACAGATATAATTGGTTGTCAGAATAAGGTATGATCATTATGTTCTGGTGTCTCTGTATTGCCTTGTTTGGCTTAAAAGATATTCTTCCTGTTGTGCTCTTGTTTATCCTAACACAGGGAGGACAGATGCAAGATAATGGCAAAAATTAAATTTGTAAGAGGAGTGTTAGGATTTACCAATTACATTCAGACAGATGTTGTTAGATATTGTTCATCACATCCTTTGTGCCACAAGTGACCAGTTAGAATTGCCAGAACACTGAAAAGTCACCAACAAAAAATTTTTGTTAACTGGCAACCAGGTAACTGTAACTCATGGAGAGGATGCTACGAGTAATTACATCTTCTGCCTAATGAAACATCTGTTATTCCTTTTTCTGTGTCAGTGTATACTGACCACACAGTTTGTGATGCCTTATTTTAGAGAATGATGCTGTTATTAATTCTGATAATGATAAAAAGTATAGTTGAGAGTTGTAATATTTCATTTTACATGATATGAAAGTCAAAATAAGGATGTGTCATGAGAGTCATTAGGACATTAAAATGTCATCAAGTATTCTGTGCCTGATGGAAAATTTGTTCACATTCTTGTGTGAATATTCAATTCGCAATACTTGCATTCATCGTTGTTATGTACTTGTAGGCAAATATTATGGGCAAGATAGGTGATGGGGGACATTGCTTGTACAATTTATCACATTCTACTGATATTGAAGTCATATCACCAAAATTATGAATTGAAATTCACTCATGTTATCATACAAAATAATAGTAGTATGTGATTTGGTCAGTTTATGTACCACATTTTACATGGTGCATTAGTCTTTGCAACAAAAGTAGGACTATGTTTCAGTCTCTCATACAACACAGTCCAGTGCATAGTTATGTGGATACCACACAGTCCACCCATGCCGACACAGTACATTACTACAAGTGACATTATACACCAATGCGAACAACATAATTACATAGGCCCTGTTCAGAAAATATGTGTGGAACCCCTATATTGATGTGGGCCAGGATAGCGTAGTTGGTGTAGCAACTTGCTAGGGGCTGGATGGTCCAGGGATTGAATCCCGGTGGGGACAAGATTTTCCACACCCACCCAGACCAGTCCTGGTGCCCACCCAGCCTCCTATTGAATGGATACCGGGTGTTTCCTGGGGGTAAAGTGGTCAGAGCATGGCACTGATCATGCACCCCCTGTAGCACAGAGGTTAAAGAAAGAGTACCTCCAAACCTTTACTCTCACACTGAACCTGCAAATACATGGGGTACCCATTGTCTGAGTCCCCAATGTCCATTTCCTCTCCACACATGGGGGCAAATAAATAAGGTGTTTGAATGTAAAAAAAAAAAAAAATCAGTGGTTACATCCATGAGGCATAAATTTCTACCAAAAAAACAGTCTGAATCCCATGCATATGTCATTTTCTCCCACACTCCTGTACATGATCTGTGGTTTTTGCACAGTTCCTGATGCGACACAACTGCAAAGAGGCAAATAACTAGTTATTACACTGGGTAACATTGATGACTACAGGAGAAATGCAAACAATGTGCATAAAGTATATAAATAAGGTACAACCCCAATTAAAAATTTTTCTGTTTGAACCTTGAATTGAGAAAATTCTTAAATGTAGTCGTCAGAATGAAATGGAAAATTACTACCATTGTTACAAAAACATTATATACACTTTAAATGTGACAAAACAGAGAAAACTTGAAAAATAAACCAAAATTACAGTTTTGCTTCACAAGGCAGTGTACAAAATCTATTCTTCTGTCAGCAGATTTTCTGAAGAGAATAATACTGGACAGAGCAGAGAACCCTTGGTTAATGTGTGGTGTGTGATGCAGTGAAGTGTTAGATTACCAGTGCTTAGACATATATGCCGCCAGCTATACTTCCCCAATCATGTGCCTGCAGACACTTAAAGATTAGTAGTACACTGCTGTAGTAGTGCACCTTTGATTCTGACATAGCTGGAATTCCATTGTGCATAATGATGGGATCATTTATTCCATCCATACTCAAAGATGTACACATGAACCCTAAGGGACTGAATTTTTGTGTCTGAAATGCAGGAAAAACTTAAAATCAAGAAACCTGAATTAAGTAAAATTATACATTATTTGTGTTGGGGTTTGGCCAAGACTGCGAAAAGGAACCTAAAATGCAGGAAAATCTTAAATAGGGAAACCTTAATCCATATTCTGCTGTGAACAGTGCGTTATATACTAGGAAGTCATGTTATTTGCAGTAGCCTGTGATAGGTTGTTATGTATATATTGTGCATGCTGGCATTGCTGGTAGGTAATTCGAATAATTTTCAAAACCATCAACAGTCAATTTTTTATGAAAAGTTCATTACATGTGATTTTTAAATGGATAATTCACTCTACTGAATATTTATGTTGCAAACATACGACACTGTTTGATATATTGATGTTAGAACAGTGATATGTTGAACCTACTGATGGCTGGAAATGGGGTCATTCAGTCATTTCAAAATATTTAGGTCTGCAGTGCAGTGAAGCTGCTTGTAACAGAATGGGCTGGTAGACCTCAGAAATCGCCCATTTTTATGGATAGATGTAACTAAAATTTATTGTTCACAAGTACCATACACACCAGCCTGGTCCATATTAATCTGTATTTTCACCATTTCCTGTGGGCAGAAATTTCTCACTTAAGGGGAATTTACTGTAAGTGGTGTTTTTTTTTGGTCCCAGTTGAATGCAAATAATGATGGGAAATGTGGTTGTACATTGAATGCCCAAACTTAAGTGGGGGTTACTGACTCTGGAGTAATAAAAGGCTATAATGAATACGGCTCCGAGTATCACATATGCAAAAATTTAATAGTTTATCACACTGCAAGACACCAGGCATTAGTATAACAATGTACACACTGTTAGACTTAAAATTACATTTTCAAAAGTCTGTCAGCTCACTATTAATATTTCTATTGTGTTCACTAAACATATCTATTGCATACTATGGTTTTATTTTATCTTTACTTTTATTCAGTCTTTCTACTTCTTCTTGCACAAGTTCACTGAGGTCGTCAAGTGGCCGATAATACACATGCACAGCTTGTGCTCCCAGCAGCATAGACACCATGGCAGCAACAAAGAATTTTATGTATTGTGGCCACGGTACACCAGCAGGCATGGTACTAGTTAGTTGTCTTCTCTTGATCTATTAGTTCATGGGCCAACTGCTGTACTTGTCGACGCTTGAAAGTACGATCTGCAACACAGTATGCAGTATTCTTCACTACATATCACATGCATCTGTATAATACACCAACATTTTCAGATACCAAATTATTAAAGTACTAAGATAATTCTAAACTGGGGGAAGAAAGTGACAAAATTTTCTCAGGCCACAATATGCATCAATTTTGAGTTGAAAGTCCAGGTTGTCATTTCCTGGTCACAGAGATAGAGAAGACCTCCAAAATGCCAAAATGCTGGACTTTGATTCCAAACTGATGTGACTGTTTGCCTCAGAAGATTTTATCATTTCTAGTTGCCACAAATGTTTGAAGATACAGACCAAGAAATCATTTATGAAGGGGTGAAGTGTATTTGTAAACATTAGTCGTGCGTTTTGTGTCAAAATTGATATATTCTACAGAAGAAATGTCATATGTGCTACGTCTGTATGACTGAATTACAGAACATGTTCTGTTCTGACCACTAAAATGAACTGCAAACTTCAGATGTTGGAAACTTACAACTGATGATTAGCAGAGGCTGGTTAGTACTGTTTGGTCCAAGATAATGTTTCAGTTTACTATAGTGATATTACATTAAGTTTATGTAGCAATCACCCATGCAGGACAGGCACAGGTGTATGTTCAGGCTTCTTCTGGCCAAGGGAAATGTCAGCTACTTGCCTAAAGATGTACATTGAAAATATATATTTATTTTAGATTATTAAATAATTGAAAACCAGTACATATGCAAAATATGTAAAAATACAAAATGCCATACCAGAACAGCTCTAAGTATAAAACATACAACACATGGGTATGGCACCCATCCTGCAAGTTGGAAGGTCACAATGTGTGAACATGGCAGTCAAAGGTGCATTGTGGGAAAAGTAAAGAGCATATGTATGTAACTTGGCACAGACCTGACAAACTCGATGGAAAAGAGTCTTTTTCGTGAGAAGCTCAGATAGTCTATAAATTCCCCACATTTTATGTAACCCAGATGTTCATTAGTGTTCACAAGAGACTGCCACTTTGCCTACCCTGAGCCAGAACAATCCAGTCCATGCTCCCATTGTTTCTTTAACCATTTAAAGACAAAGCGCAGACCGCTTTATTTAAAGACCTAGTTCATACCATGCGGTAAACACTTTTCATCTTGGTTATAAAAACCAATCAGTTATGTTGTATGGAGCAGAATTCACTGTTTATTCTCAGATAAATACAAAACACACAAATACAGTGTGGGCAGAAAGTACAATTATTTAATGTTAAACCTGTTGGTGCATCATGTAACCAGTATGCAGATGCACAGCAAAAAAATATTAAAACAAAATTAACATGTACAACAGTTGGCCAGAATTGTTGTAAAAGATATTGTATCAGTATGGCATCTGGCTGTAACAGCACCTTCTGCAAGACATACATATATGGCAATAGTCCTGGACGGGTTCTGTGCAAAATACATTTATGTGACGTGCAACAATAAGTGCCAGTCTATATATCACAATGTACAGCTGTGAGAAAACATATCTAAGTTTTGTCACCAGTGATATCGTGTATGATTGGATTTTCACTGTGGAGAAGACTAACACAAATTTTTGATCATATACATATCACATACATTTCTTGAATTTTGACAGATGAAATGTGTACTAACAGTTCCAAGTTTGGATGCCATTATTGTGGCAGTCAAACTGTCTGACCTGTGAAGATGAAGTGATTTCTTGTTCAGTCACAGGCTGTCTGCTACGATTCACACGCATCCACACAGTGAAATATCTTGGGGTGCTAAAAGGAACATCACCTTTTTAAAAGTTAATACATCATTCCACAGCCTCGGTTGCCATAAATGAAATTTGAATATTTAAATTTTCAAGTATATAAACAGGATGTTAAAGGTGACAGATTTTTAGCCCTTTATTACTGATGATGGTTCAACTCCTGCAGATTCCACAGTTATGACAAAACAACAGAAATCCTCATTAGAATAATTGAGGAGTCACAGGCAGAAGGTTAGAAATAAAGAACAGTAAGATGGAATATTCAAGCGGATGCAGCACTATACGATATTTTATTAATTTTGCTGAAGAGTAAATTCTTCTCTTCAAACTAGAATCAATGTTACAATCCATGTAACACTACTGATGAGAAAGAAATGTGCATTTTACTTCTTGTACGATAGCATATCATAACTGAATGCATAAACTTTATGGACCACGCCATCACCTAATGTATTAAGGTAAGTGTAACTGCTACAATACAATGTTTCTGGGGCCAATCCTGCCCCTGGAACGCAGTGTTACAGTAATTAGACCAATCATAATACATTAGATTATGCAAAATATGAGTCACCTATAAACACAACTTACAGAAATTCACTTGCCCTACATGCCAGTTGATCATTGTGAATTCAAGTGCAGCTCCCATAAAAAAGAAGACAGGCAGAAATCTATAAATCCCAAAATATTTCTTTCCAGGCCACTTATCCAAGAAACTCCGCAATGTGCTGCTGTATACCTTCATTTGCTGCCCTGAAAAAGGTTTACTTGCATGAATGTCCAAATTGTAAAGGTGTTAACTTCAACCATCAGACATTCAGGAATATGCAATGTGCTTCCTTGGTTTTTATGAATACACACAGCAGATCAAACATGGAGGAGAAATCCTTTGAGACATGGACTGGGAGGACATGCAGTCACCAATGTGTGATGTCTGAGGTTCTAACATGGGTACACAGTCTTTGGGTGGGGTGATTTTGGAGGAAGGTTAAATGAGTGAATGGGGGGGGGGGGAGGAAATCGGGATAACTAGTAATTCAATACAATGGAAATGAATGCAGAATAAAAAACCTAACTTTTAAACCTGTAACATACCTTTCAAAATGGCATCTCTCTCACTTTCAGAAGTTGTAGAAATGTAAAATATATATTTGAAGAATTACTGGAACTGCTTTCCAGTCAAAGTTCATGTTTGTAGATTGTACTTATCGAATATATACAAAAAACTATCAATGAAATATGAGACTTCTTGGAACAAAGGTTGATGCTCTGAAGATTATTAAAGCAAAAAATCTAACCTAACAAAATTAAACCAAAATGTATCCAAGAAGGGCCACTGTGGGATGAAAATGCCATCCTATAATGGGGCACTGCGGGATACTCAAATTGCATTCTAACTACACTGTTCAGCATGAGGACTGCACAGACCAATCACTGATTTTGGGTTCATCTACAAATACCAAAACAAGAAAAAATCCAACTCTACAACCCATGTTGCAACAAATTTTAATAGTGGTTGCTGCTTTGGCTATTGCTACTGTTACTATTACTACTACCACCACCACCACCCATTCTCCCAAACGTAATGAAACTATCGCTGTTTATTTTATTAACTTAAGTCTTGTTGAAACGAAAATCTGATAACCACAAACTTTAATGAGACATGGCTATTTGTAATACGTAAAAATACCTATCTCATAACCTATAATTAAAATTCTCAATGTTCCATAACAAATACACGTACTGTAATTACCATTACATTAAATATTTTTTGTGGTACACGACATTCGAGGTTGTCACAGCAATATCTAGTAACCCTTGTTCTTGGAAGATGAAGACATCAGTGTCTTCCGAAAACTTGCCTACACGGTATCACATTGCACCAGACAGTAATCTCCGTTTCTGTGATGTCACACAAAGGTAATTATATATAACACGCGTATTTGAAGACAACTACAGTAAGGTCTTGTATACTTTTACGACTCTGTAATACTAAGGTAATTTACAATGCTTTCATAGTTAAGTCATACACGGAAACAACATCCAAAGCCAGCAGTGGATTGGTATTTCATAGGTTAGCAGACTTATTTACAATACCTGGCATCAGCCCTTAATAAATATTATATTCAGCCATGGACTGTCGTATATTACCTTGCAAGTATAATTAATTTCGTATATTTAAATGCATGCTTCCTAATTACTGCACTCGCTACACCTTTAAACATCAGGCAACGATATGTGACTATCGAATTACATTCACAGGGCAAAGAAGGTAGAAGGGTAAAATACTGCACGTCATATATCAACAAATTTGTAGTGCAGTTGTGACAAAAATGTTTATAAAAGACGCAGCATATCGCAATTACACGTGCAGTAGGACTGAGAGGTCTTTTAGCAGTGTTAATGAAAATTCCAGTCGTCTCAGATATTATGGAACGTGACGCCGTGTCGATTGGTAGATCTCAGACAATTTTTATCTGCAATACAAACGTAATTATGCGTCCACGCCTTCAATTTTCATGCCATTTTGCCACCGTGGCAATTTTTAAAATAAAAAAATGTAGCGTTTCAACAATTGAATATATTGTATGTGAAAGTTACATGAAAGGGAAAGTTTCAAGTATTACTGCTGGTGTAACGTCAGTGACATGAACTACGGATGTATTCACTGACGTCATTTAGAACAAATCTCTGGCGGGAAAAGGTCAATGCGAAGATAAATTCTGTGATAAGCGTCAAGTTCTGTGATATGTGCAGAAGTGTTTGTTTCAGATTTTCTATATATATTAGGTAAGTACTGCCTTAAAAAATTGTTAATAATTTGTTATCTACTATGTATCCCCAAGAATGATGTACCGGTGGCTGAGGCATGAGGTTGACCACTCACCTCAGTCTAGTGCCCAGGTTAGGAATGAGTAGATCCTTACATCTGCTCCTCTTATAGGCCTTCATGGTGTACACAGGCACGGCTTGATGCTCTTACTATGGCGCTACTGAACTTATCCATCCTCTGGAACATGATGCCTTTTAGATTGATATGGGTATGCTGGCAGTGTCTTTGAGGAACTTGCTTCTTCCATCTAAATAAAATATTTTTAGGGTTTTGCAGTGGTATAGCTAAGTTTTCTGTTTTTCTGGTATATAACCCCATATCATTGGGGATATTTTTGCGTTCACATGTCTCCAACATTCATCATGGACATCTCAACCCTTGAAGAAGAAACTGCTTTTTTGTCTCAGAACATTGGGAACCTTATACCCAGTCATGTGGCATCATGTCCTAAAAGAATGGAAATCTTTAAAATGTAGTAACTGGGGATATCCATGGCTCCTTGTCTGCAAACAAGAAATCAATCTCTTGTTGTTGTTTTGTTGAGTGGTCAAATGGTAGATGTTGGTACAATATTCACCCTTCAGTTCTATAATAACTGCACACAATTTTTTGTAAATTGGTTGGTACATGTGTTACCTTTAATGTACCAAACCTTGTTGTTAGCTAATGGTGCTTACCATAGAATGAAACTAGAGTGAATATCATTTGCTTTGATAGTATTTGACAACAAAGCGTAAAGATATGGGTAATGAGTGAATGGTTGTGTAATATCTGTTAGTTAATCAAGAGTGTCAGAGTCTAACAGAGCAGCTCTATGTGTTGATACAGAGACTTTTAGTTGCTATACAGGAGATGTTTTATCAAAGCAATTTATTTTCCACTTCAAACAGTTAAATGTCCTACACACATAGCATTCTATAAATCTCAGTACTTTTATAGAAAGGTGCCAGTGCTCAATGGTTGTGGTGGTGGTGGTGATGATGATGATGATGATG
>Ga0123352_10008584_pt1 | contig 15908 bp, 7 predicted proteins | sample TergutLab28metaG_FD_89700 | JGI IMG/M metagenome (GOLD analysis project Ga0123352, IMG submission 89700) | Labiotermes labralis P1 segment gut microbial communities from Petit-Saut dam, French Guiana - Lab288 P1 | ecosystem: Host-associated > Arthropoda: Insects > Digestive system > Gut ... | reverse complement strand
CCACATCCACTCACACACACACATCACATACACACCCACACACATACACACACCCCACACCCCCCACACACACACACAAACACCACAACCACCAACACACACACACAACACACACACACCCAAACACACCACACACACACACACACACACCAAACACACACACACCAAACACACACACACACACACTAAAAACAACACAACACACACACACACACCCAAACACACCACACACACACACACCAAACACAAACACACACACACTAAAAACAACACAACACACACACACACACACACACACAAACACAAGTACAGACAGTTCAAAACATAGTAGCGTTTCGTCATTATCACGTGACCGCATTTTATCTAAATACTCCTTCAAGAAACATTTCGGGAAAAATTCTGCCAAATCTAAACTTACTACAGAGTAAAGATTCATCACATTGTGCAGTCAAACGCAGTGCAGACCAACAGATATCTACGGACTTTTAAAAAATAAAAGAACTCTGCCTTCATCTTCACTTTACTGCCACATTCCGCATATCGGCATAGTAAAAAGTTAAAGCAGTCCCGTTACAGGCCCGGAGGGGCCCAGAGGGTTCTAGGAGGTTAGGGTTCCCAGATTTCGTGACAACGGCACAGGTTGGTGGTAGGTTGTCAGCCTTACGCACCGGTCGCCTTTACCCCCAGGATACTCCTGGTACTGTTTCCTGTTAGAGGCTGAGTCGACCCCAGGGCCATAGTGCGATCGGAAGGATTTTATGTCAATGAAAATCCACTGATACCAGCTGGGATCGAACCAGCGACCTTCAGATTTGTAGCACAGCACCTTAGCCACTGTGCAACCGCAGTCCCCATCAGCATAGAAGGCTACTCCAAAACGCCGGTAAATTTCTACAAGGCTACATGACGTCACACAATCTTCAGTCACCACCGTGAAAGACCCGAATTTCCCATTTTGGTAAATTTTATGTATATTTACCCATGACAAAAGAGCTGTGAATGCTTTTCCCGTTACAAGTATTAAGGCTGACACTTCTATTAGCAAGGAAATTAATTTCGTCATGAAAGTACTTACTTCTGATATTTCTGGTGCACTGTGGGCAGTGTCAGCTGGATCATCTTCGAGAGGTAAAGATTCTTCCACGGGTATACTGTCCTCTTTCACATCACATGAAGGAACACTTTCCTCTTGCGATTCCAGGCACACAACCGTCGTCCCACCTTCGTTTCGCGAATCTAAAACGTCGCCTAGTCCATTTTTGTTTAGATGTGAAGTCGGACATGCTTGATATTCTGTCACAACTGAACCGGACACGACAGTTACACCCGCACTGTTTGCTTTATCAGTTTCTTCTGGAGGTGGCACCTCAACCACAGACACAATATTGGATGGCGGATCGAGACTGGGCGCAATGTACCATGACGTGCTAGACACTTCCCTCTGACCACTGTTGCTGCGTCTCTTCGAGTTACGAACCCTGATCCCTTCATGTCTACGTTGATCTGTTGCCGAGACAGCTACAGTTTCCTCGGGTTCACCATGAGAACTACTGGAGTTACCCAGAGCAGCATCTTTACATTTCTTCAGGTAATCCTTCACTCTTTTGGCTTTACTTGATTTTCGTGTGCATGGGTTACCGCGTAAGTCTGATTGAGCATCTTCTGTTACCGCAGGGCCGTCCAAAGATATCTCGTTTTCTGGTGTGCGACAGACGGCTGCTCGCTGCGAAGGCACTGAGGCGTCCTTGCGATCCCACTTGCCATCACTGATATCAGCGCGATTTTCAGCAGGATTTACCTGAAAGCAAGACACACACAAATGGTAACGAACATGTTTCATAATTACAAAATAACTTAACTCGTGTCTTAATTCACTATTAACCCTTCAGTGACGCTGGGGTTAAAATTAAACCTACTGCCCAGAAAAGAGGTGTTCTTAGTTTACAGTAACGTCAAATCAATCACGACATTCTGGTGAAACGAAGACGGCAGTGTGTGAAGAACCGAAGGTCCTTACAGTGCAGAGACGCCTGCAACGAAAGGGTAATGGTGACCCTGTTTGAAGTTCCGCGTCACATGTAGATTTAACAAAAATTAACACGACAAGCATTTATCATTCTTAGGTGCAACAGAAACCATGAAAGAATAATTTATTGTAAGCCGAAAATAAATATAGGACACCAGAATACACGCAAAACATTTCTATCACAGTCCTGTGGTGAAGAGACGACAGGAAAAAAAAATACATACAACAAGGTGAAGTACGAACTCGTACACCATGAAATTAGAGAACAAAAAGGCAGAAATATCTTCGATATCCGGAGGTTAATGATTCAATTCAACACACAAAAGCCGTGAGATAGTTGTCTGTGGTCACTAGGCGCCCCCCTACTCCCGCCCCAGAAAACTCTCTGTTTCCGTCTAGGTGTGACCAATCGAGCGGAACAATATAGTGGCCGGCTACCAATGTGCACGAATAAAATAATTATCAAACTGTGGGTGTCGATGAAGCCTTCTTAACTAAATCCTCCAACTGAACACAAAGTAAAGTTCTTGAAATTGTGGGAATCCAATAGTCCCCATTTTATTTGGGCGTCCTCTCCCCCCTCCTCCCTTCTCTCTACACACACACACACACAGAGAGAGAGTGCAAAGATTTTCCAAAGAGCTAGAAACCACCTTACAATTCTAGACGCCAGAAGGGTGGTTTCTAGCTATTTGGAGCTATATATATATATATATATATATATATATATGTGTGTGTGTGTGTGTGTGTGTGTGTGTGCGTGTGTGCGCGCGCGCGTGTGTATATATATACATATATGTATATACACATACATACAGTGTGTGTGTGTATGTATATATATGTGCACACTGTATGTGTGTGTGTATATATATATATATATATATATATACACACACACACACACACACACATATACATATATAGTGTGCACAGATTTTCCATAGAGCTAGAAACCACCGTACAATTCTAAGCGCCAGAAGGGTGACCCCCATAACAAGGACACACAAATATTAGGTTCCACCGCAAAAAAAAATGCAGTTGCCCTGGCGACCCGGAGCCCGGAATTTGTCCATCGCTCTATATCCTGTCGTCTGAGACGACTGCCTCCATAAATGTGATAAACACGTCAGAATCTTTACAATCTCTGAATCGTGCATCGTGATACGTGAGAATAACCAAAGAGATGCACATTTTCCTTATTAATTTATCCCAATTAAATCACGCCGTGTTAGCCGCTAGACACCCACAGATGCACGGTAAAATACTGTATGCTGCGTGTACAGAAATAATCTCCTGATGATGAACAATTATTTGTTCGAGACATGTAGAGGAGAATTTATTGGGAATAAACTAATGATAAAAAGTGTGCATCTCGTTAGTTATTCTCACGTATACGTCAGAATCTGTCGTTATGAAAGAGTCAAGTAGTTCGGTATTGCAGCCTTGACCTCTGAAGCTAGGCAGCAGCACCGAGTATTCTTCCAAGCGGACTTTCAGAAAATTTTCCAAGTTCATTAGGTATAAATTCACTTAAACAGATTTTTCAGTAACCCTCAAAGGCTATACTGTGTAAGAGTCGATGAATGGGATAGTTATACGTAGTACTATCAGAGTTTTTACTAGTGAAATACATAGGCACACTAGAAGCAGTATCAGAAACACAAGACTTGTTTGGCAATTGGATTATTTTTGCCCTCAGATATAAAAATGGAGATACACCTACTCAGATGAGTACAATAGAAAGACCTATTCTCAATCAGCGGACCAGTAACTTCGTAATTGGCGAGCTGCACCTTGCTTATCATACGATGTTCAAAGTCCAGGAACCCAGTATAATTGATATAACCCTTACAAAAATTTAAAAAAAATGCGACGTACCACAATTCAGGGACGGGAATACGAGGAAGAATACGTAAAAAGATACCGGATGGCCTTAAGGAAACGACAATATATAGCTAACAGAAACTGAAAAAAAAGAAGCAATATATCGTACCCTGTGGAGAATCCGCTTTGGAAGAGGCAATGGGCTTGTCGCAAGACAGACAAGATGATTATAATGATGACCAACCAGACTTCGGTCTGACATGAATCTTGAGGTTCGACTTCGAAAACAACGACAGAGAACTCGTCAGTTTTAGTGGTAACGGACAGGTTTAGCGGCTCTTCTGTGTACATACACATATGGCGAAACCGCAATGCTTAGTTGCGTAATCGGTGTTAACCATGTAGCCTAAATGCCAGTGGTCACATTACGTACCACCACGTTAAACGCTAAAAAAGTCTGCATTTCATCACAGAGTATGTTTATGCATTTTGTATGGATAAAAAAAAAAGTGATTATTTAAAAGTACCATGGGGACAAAAGTACCATGTACATTAGGGTGACCTTATACTGAGGGTACTTGATTGTATCGTGGCTATTTCATTTGGTGTGTATCTTGTACTGCGGTTGTTTTAACTTGTTTTGTAATGTGTGTACTTGTATTTACTATGTATTGTATTGTTTGTACTGTGTTTTTTGTATTGTTTCATTTATGTATATTTATTATTATTTGTTTTGTCTGTATTAGTGTTAGGACTAATGTCACCGAGTGATAACTCAAGTGCAGTAAGTAAGTAATTAAGTAAATAAGTAAGTAAGTTCGTACGTAAGTAAGAAAATATGTACGTAAGTAAGTAAATAAAGTAAGTACTACGTAAGTAAGTAAACAAGTACGTAAGTAAGAAAATAAGTAAGTAAGTACGTAAGTAAGTAAATAAGTAAGTACTACGTAAGTAAACAAGTAAGTATGTAAGTAATTAAGTAAGTAATTACGTACGTAAATAAATAAGTAAGTAAATAAGTAAGCAAGTACGTAAGTAAATAAGTAAGTAAGTAAATAAGTTAAGTACTACGTAAGTAAGTAAATAAGTATGTACGTACGTAAGTAAATAAGTAAGTACGTAAGTAAATAAGTAAGTAAGCAAGCGAGTACGTAAGCATGTACGTAATTAAGTAAATAATAATAACTGTTCTTTTTGAAACCAAACTCTGTGTGTTTACTGCACGTTACGAAATGAATAGCCATTTAAATGTATTTCAGGTTCAATAGAATGTTTAAAGAGTTGGCAAGCCACAAACTTCGGACACAACCTCTGCAGAATAACAATTTGCATCTCTCTGCATCTCTCTTAGTTCGACTCTTTCATCTTCACACAGACATCAACGTTTCACACGCGAAACCCCCAGTGGCTACATACTCGTAAGAGCAAGGGGGCGTGTCGGATGACCCCGTGCACGATATGATTTGACTGTTTTATGAATACTAAATATTGACGGTGAACAAAATGTAGGTGCAGTAAACTTACACAGCTTCGTGACACGCCTCATGTCTCGGTACGAGACAGTAAATTCGCCAAGAAAACAAGCATTTGCTCCACAGATACTGAACAAGTCGATGCCGACGGAAATATTGTTCGTGAGACAGAAAGTAAATAATAAAAAAAAAAGGTAAATCAGTCCCATTATAGGCCCGAGGTGCCCAGAAGGTTCCAGGAAGTTAAGGTTCCCAGATTACGTGACAATGGCCCAGGATGGTGGTAGGATGTCAGCCTTACGCATCGGTCATTATTACCCCCAAGAAATACTCCTGGTACTCATATCTGTTAGAGGCTGAGTCGACCCCAGGGCCATAGTGCGATCGGAAGGATTGTGTCAATAAAAAATTCAAAATGACAACAGCTGGGTTTTTTTTTCATTTCAGAATCGAACCAGCGACCTTCCGATTTGTAGTACAGCACCTTAGCCACTGTGCTAATGCGGTCCCCTGAGATACAAATTAGTGCCCGAAAATTTCAGACTCTCACACACAGGAATTTTAGGACTAAGGCCTTACATTGTCCGACGCTGTGTAGTCTGGTACAGAGGTACAAGCGTTTCGTAGGAACAACTGCCTCCATCGTCGGGATAGAAGTGACTGCATGGCGTCACACAGAAGTCCTTACTTCAAATTAGTTACAACTGGAGCAAGACATGCAATGCACGTATAGCATAACACTGAGGCTCGTTCGTGCAACCATTGTTGTAGTGAAAAATCAATAAGAATTACATATTCTGAGTGCGTGCTTTTAGCCTTAGGTATCCACCATGTAACGCGCATGCGCCATATTGTTATATATGGCCTGTCGGCTCTAGTGCATTTATTCACATATCTCATAAACGGCACGATGTTCGGTAAAAACGTTATTGGGACCGATATATGGTCCCGAAACGTCGTTAATGAACTACCAATCTACGCTGCGTAACATCCCAGAAGAGCGAAAGTTTCATTCACACACCGGCTAAAGCCTGATATCACGCAGCGCAGATAATAAATTCCGGACGTAACATAAATAAAGAAGTTCAGAAGAAGAGTTGCCTTAGAGACGTAGCAGGTCGAAAGTGCAATCAGGTCTTACTAAAACAATAATTCAGAGCTAATTTTAAGCAAGATTATGGTGTCACGCGTTAGTAAGATATTATCGGACTATCAGCACTGTAAATGCACAGAACATATCACAGGCATTGAGCAGGCAACTCCCACGGTGTTCCTGCCCATTTCCTTCACCACTGAAACACTCCACTATTCATCCGTTTTCCTGTATGAATTGAAAACCCAGTCATGGCGACAGACGAGAAAATAGAGACCTTGAGACTTGAGAACCTGGATATAAGGAACAACATGCACCTCGGTGGTTGGCTTCCTGATACTTTTTCCCCCGGTTTGAGCATTTATTTAAAATCTATCACCCTTGTATAGTTTCCCACGTTATGATTTTCCAAAAAAAAAAAAGCACTGAACAACGTATAAAGTTAAAGATCTACTTGCACTGAAATAAGTACCACGTCATGAAGGAGGTGGAGGTACAGTGCCTGATATTCTTAACGTCGGTGCTAGTTACGGTGAGGGTGTCAGCTTCACATTCCGTTTGTTTTTAATCCGGGAAAATATGGATATGAGGCTGAGTGGGGCGCAGTGCAAACAGGGACGCTTTGGAAAAAAAGAAAACTCTCTTTTCCTTGTCAGGAATCTAACCCCCTTTCCTTAATCGTCCAGCTCGTGACGTAATACCAGCTAAGCAAAACTCGTTATCAGCTCGAAGTAAAACTGTATGGGCGCAAACTGTAACAAATTTACAAGTTTGGAAATCTAGAAGTTGCCGATTATCAAAATGGATATTAAAAAAAAACAGTGTACGAAATCTTGAAGACTTTGGAGAACTTGCGGATTTTGCCAATAATAACGAGACAAAATTGCAAATTTTAATGCAATCGAGTAATATTCATTTAGCATAGGAAATACTAATTAAACTGTATCATTATGCGGGTACAAGTACTGGTGTGAAGAATATTGGAACCTCAGAGGAGGAAGCAACACCAGGCCGAAAAAAAAATAATTTCGTTACGAGTATCTTCAGAAACTGTACTCCTTGACAAACTGCATTGGGGTTATCAAATTAATGGTCAAGAGATGGGTGGGGGGAAAGAACTGAAGGCGAGACCGACTGACATAGGAGGATCATATCAAAATGGACCTTGAAGAAATTGGATAGGAGTGTGTGGAGTGGATGTATCTGGCTCTGATGAGGGACCAGGGGAGGGCTGTTGTAAATCTGGAAATCGAATTTTGGGTTTTATAAAATGCGGAGATCTTCTTGACCAGCTGAGCTACTATTAGGTATTCAGTAAGGACTCTGCTCTATGGGGTTAGTTTGCAGTTCTTTTTAGCCTCACCGTGTGGGATGTAATAAATGTAGTTTTTGCTGTTCTTACCAGAATATTTAGCATAGGTTACAGTGGAAGTCCACAATATTTCTGCCTGGTTTATTATTTAGCAACCCGTTAACTGATATGTCTGTAGGTCCTGGACAGTGACACTTTCTTTCAAACTCTTCTGAAATGCCCCCCCCCCCTGGATTTCAGGCTATACTGCTGTCACATATTCTGGTACATTCGTTGTAACTAGTAACATTAATTATTAAAGCTCGCTATTATTTCAACAAAGTAGAAAAATGGGCATTCTGTATAAGGATGTTTTTAGTGAACACATTTTCTTCTTTTTTTCTTTTGGCGCAACAGCCCCCAGTGGGCCATGGCCTCCTCATTCACGAGGTTTCTAGATCACACACAAAGACGCACCACAGTCCATAGGGCTCCTCTGGACGAGTGATCAGCTCGTCGCAGAGACCTCTACCTGACAACACACAACAATCACAATAGACAAACATCCATCCCTCCGGTGGGATTCGAAACCACAATCTCAGCAGGCGGGCGGCCGCAGACCCACGCATTACACTGCGCGGCCACTGGGACCGGCTTAGTGGACATATACTCGTAAATTATTATTTTATCTGTAAGCTCTTGGAAGAGGGTCAGCTCAGTCGATATAGTGATTACAGTATGGGCTGCAGACCGAAGAATCGTGGTTCTGTTCTAAGCAGGGGCAAGAAATTATTTTCCCCAGACCATCCAGACCGCCTCTGGGGCCCACCCGACGTCCTAATCCATGGGTGTACAGTGGGGCATTGTTCTCGAATGTAAAGCTGCCGGGATGTGAATGTAGCTACTTACCCCGAGGTTAAGAGTGAGTGGAGCTATACCTCCACCTTCCCGCCTGCCTTCATTGTGTGGACAAGAACAACTCTGAAGATGACTGCTTTCATTAATTATACGTAAGGTAAAGGTAAAGTTCACCCTAGAACAGGCCACGAAGGCCCGGAGGTGGAGTGGAGATATAGCTCTACTCTTTCTTTAACCTTAGTGCTAGATTGGATGGGTGGTCAACGCCACGCCCCGGCCGCTTTACCCCCGGGAAAGACCCGGTACCCATTGTATAGGAGGCTGGATGGGGCCCAGGGCCGGTCTGGACGGGTTAAAATCTCGCCCCAACCAGGATTCGATCCCCAGACCGTCCAGCCCGTAGTGAGTCGCTATACCGACTGAGCTATCCCGGCCCACGCTTTTATTAATTATTCTGTTCCGAAGTTTTTTCCTTACTTAAATATAACAGTCTGAAGTCACCTAAAACATTTCACACCGAATTTTCGAATACCCAAAGGGTACAGATACCACAGAGATATTCAGATGTGAAAAACAGTAAAAATGATTTAATGGAAAAGAAACGCACTTGTTATCTTAACACGTGCTGGCGAAGCTACGGTGGCAATGTCCGTGACAACACAAGACACAAACAAAACTGCAGTATATATATGTCTATACACACTTAACATTGTCCAATCAGTAAATTTTACTGTCATCTTTCTTTATGCATCACCCGCGGAGACAAGCATAAGGCCACAAAATGTTCTAACAAGCAAAAGGATCACCCTAAATGTAATATATGGCTATTCATAAAGCATCAAGCGCCCTCCCACCCCCCGCAAAGAACAATGTCGTTCACATTTTCCCATGACGTAGGAGACAACACAGAAGAGCCCTCGGCTCGGAACCTTATAATCCGATTATGTGTCCTCCTCATCGAAAACATCTCCCCCACCTCTTAGGGTTTCAGTCATCTATCACGAAAACGTGCCCAAATATTTTCATTTTCTCCCTACGACACTACACCATGCAGCACGCATGCTTCTTTCAATTTCTCTCACATGATTTACACTGTGGGGTGGCACACACACACACACACACACACACACAGAGTACCAGACGTCTGTAGAAAATTAAATCAGACCTTGCGTTTGAACCACCCCCCTCCAATGTCTCCTAGTTTCATCCTTCTCTACCCAATCTACCCTTCAATACGCAGTACCTTACCCCACAGACTTACGTCACGTTCAACATGAAGTACAAACACTCAGGCACTCAGTTCCTCATCTTCTCAGTTAATTATCAATTCTTTGAAGACTAAAACTTAATCTGCTAAATCTACAGAGATTCGGATCGTAAATCACAGAAAAAACAGTACGCTTAAATTAGAGACACCAGTCAGTGATGCCTTATAGGAAAACAATCGCTGTTTATTGTGAGAACCATACTGAACACTTAAATACATTGTGACGACAAAATTATTAGTTTTAGGTGTAAAACCTGGCGGTACGTACAGTTACCACTAATCTTTAAAAGGGTTAGAATGAATCATTTGGAAAACAGTGGTTATTATGTGTACCACATATTGTTACATTAAAAAAGCTCCGCGTTGTGCCGGCACAGTGCACTTGTAATTTCGCGTGACAATAACAAAACTATTGTTTTCCCCCTACAACGCATTAGCCCTAAAAGCCTACTGGTTACGTAATGCACCAACAGTTTAATATTCAACAACTGTACGCTCTGCCCACACTGTATTTATCTGAGAACAAACAGCGACTTGTGCCACTTACAGCATAAACTGATTGGTTTTTATAACCGACATGAAAAGTGTTTACAGCGCGGTACGGACTGGGCCTTTAAAAAGAGCAGTCTGCCCTTCGTCTTTAGAGGGTTAACAAGTGGGTCTTTGCATTGGAAAAAAAAGTGTGCTTTCCGTACGGTACGAACTTAAATATAATACAATTACATTTTTTCCACGCCGCAACAGCCAGTGGTGGTCCAGGGTCTCCTCATTATTTAGGTTAAACGAACACACTCAGACACACATCTCTCGGTAGGACTCCTTTGGACAAGTGATGAACCCGACGCAGAGACCCCTACCTGACGACACACAACACTCACAAAAGACAAACATCCATGTCCCCGGCGAGATTCGAACCCGCAATCCCAGTAGGCGAGTAGCTGCAGACCCCTTCCTGAGACGGCGCGGCCACTGCTGTCGGTTTACGGGCTATTATTACTTGGATGCACGTAAAGCTTCGTATAAGAAATTCAGCAAATAATAATATAAATAGCCAACCAGACGCAACAATAATAACTTTCTTAATAAATTTCAATCAGCTCAACATGTTTCGGGCGATAATTTTGCCCATCCTCAGGAGCATTAGACTGTGTTTACAGCTTGTGGTATAATGCACCGACAGTGCTGCCTACTAGTGACCAGAATGAGATGGAACCTGCGGTTCCACCTCATCCTTCGTATGACTATCCAAACAAATGGTGGCAAATTAATCTAAGCGCCATTAACAGACCGGTCTTTATAACGGAAAAGGAATGTACTTTCTGTGAGGTAGAAACTGAACTACTAGATAGAATACACGCCCGAATATAAGGAGAGGATTTATTTTCAGAAATATACGCACAGAAGCGTAAAGCAATCCCATTACAGGCCTTGAGATGCCCGGAAGGTTCCAGGAGGTTGAGGCTCCCAGATTTCAGGATAAATCGGCACATGAAGGTGGTAAGATTGTCAGCCCTACGCACCGGCCGCCTTTATCCCCAGGAAATATTCCTGGTACTCATTTCTCTTAGAGGCTGAGTCAACCCCAGGGCCATAGTGCGGCCGGAAGAATTATGTCAATGAAAAGTTTCAGTGACACCATCGGAAATCGAACCCGCGACCTTCTGGCTTGTAGCGCAGTGCCTCAACCAACTGCGCCACCGCGTGCCCCACAGAAGCGTAGGGGTCGCCTTATAAGCAAGACCTTAACAGCTTCTCCCAGTAACATGTCAAGCACACATTTCGTAGTAATAAGTGACTAATTATGCATGATATAGCGCTGTTCTGTCTGACTCAGTGTACCAGTAAAAGCTGTAGAATGCAGTTGCAGTGGCCACCGCGGTAGCACAGTGGTTAAGGTGCTGTGCCACAAATCGGAAGGTCGCTGGTTCGACCCCAGCTGGTGTCATTGGAATTTTTCATTGACATAATCCCTCCGATCGCACTGTGGCCCTGGGGTCGACTCAGCCTCTAACAGAAATGAGTACCAGGAGTATTTCCTGGGGGTAAAAGAGGCCGGTGCGTAAGGCTTACAACCTTACCAGCATCCTGTGACACTGTCACGTAATCTGGGAACCATAACTTCCTGGAACCTTCTGGGTACCTTGGGCCTGTAACGGGACTGATTTACCTTATTTTACGCAGTTGCAGAATAGTACACACCTTTGCCTAATTCATAGTATGAGTTTTGTTTATTAATCAGCTTTTCTCTCTCTCTCTCTCTCTCTCTCAACACACCAATGGGTAAGAGGGAGTCGCCTTATATTCGGGCTAATATCATACAATTCAGATGAACTTCAAACACAGTACGAAGACCAAGACACAAGTGACAGCTCATACTATGACAGGTGTCCAGAAATGGGGGTGGGAGTGGGGGTTGGAGGAGATGAGGAAAAAATGTCAAATGAGTTGTGAGAGTGCTTGTGAAGGATGTTGACCAAGACCCCTTTCATTGCCACCTTGAAGCACATTGTCATGAGATGGTAGGAGAAATTCTCGTATATAGAGAATCTAACCGCCATTCAAATGACAGTGTAAACCATCCACACCTCTAAGAACGCACATTTGAATACAAATGTTCCTCCCTTCTCAAAAAAAAAACATTTATTTTATGGATTCCATCACGATTTCTAAACTGCCCTTTGATTTTAAACGTGCTCGTTAGGGCGGCCATTGGCAACGGAATACATCGGCCGAAGTACGTGAGTCCCTTAAAATATTAAAGATGAGGCAACTTTCACCCTATTATTCGTGGATTATGCATAAAAGGAAAATGTTCGTAAAAGAAAACACTGAATACGAAATTGTTTGTTGTAAAAACAAAATCTCCTTACCATTCTAGGTCTACATTATTTATGAGGACACAAATCCAATAAAGCTGTAGGCAGTACTGCATAGCGCAGGTACAAGAGAGCACACGAGCATAAGAATGAGTGGCGGAAAGTACGTGGAAATGAAGTCTGCCAGGTTCGTACTTCGGCGTATACGCTGGCGGTCTGATCCAAGTGCCACTGCCTTCCATCGCGAATACCGCACTCTGCCTTCCGCGGCGTCTCTGGCAGGCAGTTTATAGCTATTCCACATCACAAATATTAAATACTGTCAAAATTCAAGGTTTTCAAATTATGGCCATGTGATTTGTGACACCGTGTAGTCTAGCAGATACGCACCGTCCGGCTGTAGCAACCTCCTACTTCTATTTTCTACTCTAAAGAAGAATACTACTCACCCAATACAGTTTGGGTGATCAAATCGAGAAGAATGAGATGGGCGGTGCATGTGCCACGTATGGGGGAGAGGACAGGAGTATACAGGGTTTGGTGGAGAAAACCGAGGGAAAGAGACCACTGGGGAGACCCAGGCGTAGATGGGAGGATAATATTAAGATGGATCTTCAGGAAGTGGGATGAGGGACATGAACTGGATCGAGATGGCTCAGGATAGGGATAGTGGCGGGCACTTGTGAATGCGGTAATGAACATTCGGGTTCCATAAAAAGCGGGGAATTTCTTAATAATAATAATATATTGCAATTGGGTTGCTACCCGGTGGCAGTGGTTATTTTATATGTATACAAAATATGAAATTGGTTACTAATAAATTTAAGTCGGGAGAGCTACATGAGAAGCATGCAGTGGCAACTTGGAATCTTGGGAATCATCTCAGCATTTGCTTATAGACACAAGGAAACCAAGAAAAACCTGTGTCGAGGTGGCCGGTCGCAGGACCTTCCGAATACTGACTTCTAGCCAACAGTCCGACATCTAAAGTAAAGAACAGCAATGCACACATAGTACAATAAATACGCACAAGATGACAACGATACAGACAAGACAACTACAACAATACACACGGCCAACCAACAACAATTACACACAACGCAACTTAAAACTAGCAACAATACGAACGAGACAATTAGCTGAAAACCGATTAGCTTCTCAAGAAGGATTCTGCTCCATGGAGAAAGTAAGTAATTAATTAAGTAAGTAAGTAAGTAAGTAAGCAAAGAAGAATACAACAAATTCCTGTGAAGTGCGTCGCGGAACAGAGTGACCTTAGAATTCCCTGCCATGGGAAATTCAAATAAACAAGGTTCTGTATACGAAATTAATTCAGTGTCTTAGAGTAACGTGACCCATAGGCGGGTAAGATGGGAAGATTTTTTCGAACACAGACCGTCCGTTCTGCCTCATTTCACTTCGTTATCGTGATGCCTAATCATTCACAAGTATAGTTTTACTGGGATTCCTCACTGTTCAAAAAGAGTCTTCCTCCCACGACTATAAAATGTTATTTGTTGTGTAAAAAAGAACCTCTTACGTGGACATCACGTCTGGCCGTGTGTCGGTATCTTAGGTAACAAAACCTAAACCCGCTGGACATTCCTTATTTTAAAAAGTCGACATGTCATATATAAAATGAAGTCTGTTAAGATATTGGGAACTGTCATCCACACTGACGAATAAGAACATTACTTAAGGCCATAAACTGGATTATTCACACATATTATCAACTGTTAATTAAACAGTAAAAACATACCTTCATTTACATAGTTACTTAGTTTTGGTTTCCAAAACGCATAACGTACTGTAAAAGTTGATATCCCATCTATAACAAAAAGAAATGTCTTCCCATATGTCATATGTTAATGGTTACGTTAGGCAATAAATAGTCGACATAACTAAGTTTTTTTGAGTGTTTAATACGTAAAGCGACATGTTTGGAATCTTCAGGTCAACAGCAGGCAATATAAGACATACAACAGAAATACAAATGTCTTCATATTTGGAAAACGACATGTCAGTTTTTACAAACCGATATCTATGTTTGCATTATAAGCATAGTTAAAGTCGTCATTCAAAAATAATTACAAATGTTTATAAAAAGTTAAAAAGGGGGGGGGGTGTTTAGAGATGACGTTGACGGTAGGCGGTGTAGATGGTAGATAAAATGGTCATATGTTAATATGAGTATTTTGCATTGCCTGGTAACTAACGAACTAACAAACCAACCAAGCAAACAACTAACAAACAAAAATAATAAAATAAATTACATACGTACACAGTCAAACACAACAATGTACTTTTTGCCTTACTGGCCACTAGTTTCGGCCATTACGGCCATCATCAGGCCAATACTGTACAAACATTTTAAAATAAAGATTGGTTACATATAGTGCACAAACTGTTGAGATGTATGGGATCCCACTTACAGTAGTATTTAATATTTAATGACAGCCTTAAAAATTAATTATTAGCGGCCTTAAAATTGTTTTCTTGTGTTACCTGTGACATGAGGTAAAGAGACTCTGTTGTTAAGAGTTGTGAGTGCATTTAATGTAAAACTATTACATTGATAAGTTTGTTATATCAGATTAAAATTAAATAAAAATTATTGTCTCAGGTCACAACTTGTGTACAATAGCTGCTGAGCAAGGAGATGATGTTCTAAAATACTTGTCGAGTAAGAGAATTCTCCACCTGTACTATTCAGCTCTCAGCTTATTAGAACATCATCTCCTTGCTCAGCAGCCATTGTACACAAGTTGTGACCCGAGACGATAATTTTTATTTAATTTTAATCTGCTATAACAAACTTATCAATGTGATTATTTTACATTAAATGCACTCACAACTCTTAACAACAGAGCCTCTTTGCATCATGTCACAGGTAACACAAGAAAACAATTTTAATGCCGCTAATAATTAATTTTTAAGGTTGTTACTAAATATTAAATACTACTGTAAGTGGGATCCCATACGTCTCAACATTTTACGCAATATATGTAACCAATCTTTTTTAATACTCGTATTTTTGTACAATACTGGCCTGATGATGGCCGTAATGGCCGAAACCAGTAGCCAGTAAGGCAAAAAAAAACATTTTTATATTTGACTGTGTACGTACAGGGGTGCTGATAAGTCCTTAGCACGACCAGGAAGGAAACAAGCTACATTCCCCGCATTTTATGGAACTTGGAGGTTCATTACCACATTCACAAGAGTCCACCACCTGTCCCTACCCTAGCCAAATCAATCCAT
>Ga0123352_10008581_pt1 | contig 15910 bp, 12 predicted proteins | sample TergutLab28metaG_FD_89700 | JGI IMG/M metagenome (GOLD analysis project Ga0123352, IMG submission 89700) | Labiotermes labralis P1 segment gut microbial communities from Petit-Saut dam, French Guiana - Lab288 P1 | ecosystem: Host-associated > Arthropoda: Insects > Digestive system > Gut ... | reverse complement strand
AGATTAGTAACATCATCCTTAATACCTACAGTAAATCCATTTTTTGGATTGGATTGCTTTAAGTTTTCAAAAACAGCAACAACTTGAGCAGGAGTAAAGTCTTTACTACTTAAACCATAGCGACCACCAATGATTAAAGGACGCTCAGCCTGTGATAAATAAACTGCACAAACATCTTTGTATAGAGGTTCTCCACCAGCTCCAGGCTCTTTACATCTATCTAAAACAGATATTTTCTTTACAGTTTTAGGCATTTCTCTTAAAAAATGTTCCATAGAGAATGGACGGTATAAATGAACATTTAATAAGCCAACTTTTTCACCTTTACCTATCAAATAATCAACTGTTTCAGCGATAGTATCACAAGCAGAACCCATTGCTATAATCACATGTTCAGCTTGTTCATGTCCGTGATAGTTAAAAAGTTTGTAGTTTTTACCTGTTAATTTGTTTATCTTATTCATATATTCTTCAACTATTCCTGGAACAGCATCATAGAAAGGATTACAAGCTTCTCTTGCTTGGAAGAATATGTCACCATTTTGTGCCGTTCCACGTAAAACAGGATCTTCAGGATTTAAAGCTCTATCTCTGAATTCCGCTAATGCTTCCATGTCTACTAGATCTCTAAGATCGTCATAGTCTAAAACATCGATTTTCTGAACTTCATGACTAGTTCTAAATCCATCTAAAACATGTCCAAAAGGAACACGAGATTTTATAGCACTAAGGTGAGCTATAGCAGCCATATCCATTGCTTCTTGAACATTAGAGCCAAAAAGGAATGCAAAACCTGTTTGTCTCGTTGCCATAATATCTGAATGGTCACCAAAAATTGATAATGCGTGAGATGCAACAGCACGTGCAGTAACATGTAAAACACCTGGCAAAAGTTGACCAGCCATTTTATACATATTTGGAATCATTAAAAGAAGTCCTTGAGAAGCAGTATAACTAGCTGTTAAAGCACCAGATTGCAAAGAACCGTGCATAGTACCAGCTGCTCCAGCTTCAGATTGCATTTCAATAACATTTACTGTTTGTCCAAACATATTTTGGTTGCCTTCAGCAGCCCATGCGTCTGTCATTTCTGCTAAGCCTGTTGAAGGTGTAATAGGGTAAATTCCAGCAACTTCTGTAAATGCATAAGCTGCATAAGCGGTTGCTTGAATACCATCCATCGTTTTTTGAATTCTTGCCATTTTTCCTCCTAGTTTTTCCCGAATTTTAATAGCAAACATCAATGAAAAATGAAGACGATTACGATTTTGAATGATGCTTGCTAAAACACGTTAAATTATATACAAGTCTTATTATACCAAATTTTTTTTTACTTTGCAATGATTTTTATGAAATATTTTCAAAAAAAGTGTCCAAAAAATTTCCTATTTTATGAGATTGTTTTATTAACGTTTGCTATATTTAACAAGTATATTGCTTTTACGTAAAAAACCTCCTTATTAGATTGAGCATATCTAATAAAGAGGTAAAATAATGAGTTTTGGAGGAAACTCATTATGAAAAAATTAAAGAATTGAAAAATGAGGAAAGAAGCCCACTAGTGGACCTCTTTATGTGAACGGAAGGATTCGAACCCTCGGCCTTCTGATCCGTAGTCAGACGCTCTATCCAGCTGAGCTACGCTCACAAATTCAACAACAAATAATAGTATACCATACTTTAAGGTGATTGTCAACCCTTTTTTAAAAAAAAGTTATAAGCACCGCTAAGCTGGAAAAAGAAGAACACTTTTTCCAGAGAGTTAAGAAAAAACAGTAGATGTTTTCTCAAATTCTTCATGGGTTTTTTCAAATAAATCTACTAGGACAGGATCAAATTGTGTACCTTTTAATTTTAAAATAATAGCCTTTGATTTTTCATGAGAAAAAGCTTCCTTGTATGGTCTCTCACTTCTTAAAGCATCGTAAGTATCTACTATCGCCATTAAACGACCTAATAGAGGTATTTTTTCACCTTCTAACCCATTAGGGTAGCCTTTACCATTCCACCATTCGTGATGGGTTTCTGCGAAAATTTTAGCATATTCCAAAAATTTGCTATCCGATGTTTTTTTCATGATGCTAGCTATAATATTTCCACCAATAGTAGTATGTTTTTTAATTTCATCGTACTCTTCTTCTGTCAGTTCACCAGGCTTAAAAAGTATAGAGTCTTTTATAGAAATTTTGCCTATATCGTGCAGTTGGCAAGACTGTAAGGCAAGCTCTTCATCTAGAACAAACATTTCTGATCTATATATCCCATGTTTTTTCATCCCTTCAAAAAGTATAGACAGAAATCTTTTAGTGCGCTCTATATGCGACCCAGTTACTTCGTCTCTATACTCTATCAGTTCAGCGAGAGAAGCAAGTATTACTTGCTTAAGTTGTACAATATCTTTTAAACGTTCCTGCACTAAATTTTCAAAATTGTCACTGTATTCTAATAAATGGTGCTTTTGAGATACAAGTAAAAGGTGTAAATCTATACGTTGCTTAAGCAACGCAGGAGAAAAAGGCTTTGTTACATAATCTATAGCACCAAGTGCAAGCCCTTTGTATTCATTTTCTTTATGTCTTATTCCTGTAAGGAAAATCACTGGTATAGGTTGAGTTTTTTTATCTTCTTTGAGCTTCTTTATAACTTCATACCCATTCATTTCTGGCATTTCTATATCAAGCAAAATGAGATCTGGCATAGTTTTTTCTAAAACCTCAAAAAGAAGCTTGCCAGAATTTAGTGTAAAAACATTATAAAATTTGGACAGTATACTTTCACCCATTGCAAGGCTAGTAATGCTATCATCTACTAAAAATATATTCTTTCTATCATTTTTCATTAAAAATTCCCCTTTTTATAAACACTCCTAGTATAACAAACAACAATGAAAAAATGAAGGCAATCATGATTTTAAATATTGCTTGGTATAAGTATTTTTTGCACATTTTTAACACTTATACAATTTTAGCAAAAAAAATTAAAATTGTCAAGTATTTATATAAAATTGTAACACAAAAAGCCGCTTTCGAAAAAGCAACTTTAAGATAATACAGCAAATTCGCTATATTTGTTAGGATTTTGAATCAGATTTTTGATAATTCTTGCTCTAATTCATCTACAAGACTAGCAAAATTTTTCATAGCGGCTTCTATCGGAGCTTTTGTAGTTAAGTCTACGCCTGCTTCTTTTAAAAGATCTATTGAATATTTACTAGATCCACCTTTTAGCATATTCAAATATGCATCTAGCGCTAGTTGACCTTCGTTTTTGATTTTTTCAACCAAGGCAACTGATGCACAGAAGCCAGTTGCGTATTGATATACGTAAAAACTTCTATAGAAATGCGGAATGCGGCTCCACCCTAGCTCTGAATTTTCAGGAAATTTCATATTAGGGCCATATTCTTTTCTGTTTATTTCTAGGAAAATTTCATTCAAAGCTTCTCGTGTTACTGCACCTTTTTGTGCTAATTCATGTGCTCTTTTTTCAAATTCAGCAAAGCTTACTTGCCTAAATAGTGTATTCCTAAAGTTATCTATTCTTTCATTCAGCAGGTACACTCTATTTTTAGGATCTGTAGTCGTAGCCATCAAATGTTCATAAAGGAACGCTTCATTTACAGTTGATGCTATTTCAGCTAGGAAAATAGTATAGCTTGAATAAACTTGTGGCTGTGTTTGGTGTGTGAAATAGCTGTGCATAGCATGTCCCATTTCGTGTGTTAATGTGAACATATCATGAATACTGTCGTTAAAATTCATTAGGATATATGGGTGAACACCTGGCACAGAGAAGCTATAAGCACCAGAACGTTTTCCGATATTTTCATAAACATCTACCCAGCGACTTTCAAAACCTTCTTTTGCCTTTTTGCAATATTCTTCGCCAAGAGGTTTTAGAGATTCAAGCACCGTTTTAACTGCATCTTCATAGTTTATGTCGCTATCTGAGTCTTTCACTAATGATACCATGATATCGTAAGTATAAAGTTCGTCTACTTCTAAAACTTTTTTGCGTATGTCTGTAAGTCTGTAAAGAGATTCTCTATTAGCTTCTATAGTATCTAGAAGGTTTGTATAAACATCTAGTGGAATGTTGTCCTCTGAAAGTTTCATTTCTATAGAAGAGTTATAGTTTCTGATGTTTGCCAAAATTCTGTCTTTTTTTAAGTTTTCTATGAAAGATTGTCCTATAGTATTTTTCCTTACTTCGTATTCTTTCAGCATGTTTGTATTAGCACTTTCTCTTAAAATACGATCCTCGCTCTTTAAGTGAACTGCTGCACTTGAGTGTGTTAACTTGTGTTTATTTCCATCTTTATCTATAACGTCTTCAAATACCATATCAGCATTATTTATCATGCCGAAAATATTTGAAGCAGAAGATGTTATTTCACTCATTTTTGCTAATAGCTCTTCTTTATCTGCATCTAGGGTGTGCTTTTTTCCCCTTAATATGTCGTCAAAGTATTGCTTATAAATTTCAAGTCCATCTTCGGTTGCTAGCTTCATAAGGTCTTCGCCAATTTCTATCAATTCAGGATCTATAAAGCTAATAGCCGCATTATACATTGCCATTAGTTGCATAAATTGTCCACGCAATGCCTGGTTTTCACCTATTCTTGTATCTTCATCTGATTTCAGACTTGAATATAACAGTACCAACTTTACTTTTCTGTCTAACTCATATTTTAGTTCCAGGCATTTACTAAGTCCCTTCGGCTCGCTTAACTTTCCTCTGAATGCTTCAAAATCTTTTAATGCCCCAGTAATCTCATCCACACATTTCTTCCACTCTTCTACGGACTTAAAAATATTCGTTAAGTCCCACTTATCTTTCTCTGCTATCATTGATCTTTCTACCATGTTATCCTCCTTATAGATATACTTTTATAATTGTACATCATTTTTTTAAATTTGTCAAGATTTTCTTCAATCTTTTGGTAAAATCACTAATAGCTCATTCTTATAAAACTTTACAAAAAAAATTTACGCAAAGTTAGTGAAAATTTGAGGAATGATTGCGGAATGACCATTTTTCTCCTGCATAATAGCCTTGGCATTGAGATATAATATATTGAAGCAGTAGCTTAGAAAGGGAGGAGAAAAAAACTATCCACTTACATAATGCGTATACTAGCACCAAATTTGGCGTTTCAATAAATGACCTCTACTTTGAACCAGATAAAGAAAATGTTCATGACCTTTAAAAAAGAAACTCAAGATTATAAAAAAGACATCTTAATTAGTGGTTTTTTGTTGTTATCCATGTTTATAGAAAACGTTTAAATTACATGAAATTCCTTAAAAATTTCTAAAAAATTTTAAAAAAAATTCCTTTACAAATTACTTGGAACATGTTATAATTATTTTATAAAGTTGGTTAAAAAGTTAACCAAGTGAAACTTTTATTTTTAAGGAGGCACAATCGTGGAAAAAAAAGTTTGTAAAACTGAGTTGGAACTAGAGAAATTAGATAAATCAATTGAAGCACGTAAAGGTCAAAAAGGTGCTTTAATGCCTTTACTACACGAAAGCCAGAAAATTTTCGGCTTTATTCCTTTAGCCGTTCAGAAAAAAATATCAGAAGCTCTTAAAATACCACTTGCTGAAGTTTATGGCGTTGTTACTTTTTACAATAATTTCTCACTAGAACCAAAAGGAGACTTTATAGTTGGTGTATGTATGGGAACTGCTTGTTATGTTAAAAATGCGGGTAAAGTTTTAGAAGACTTCGCTAAACTAATCGGAACTTCAGCTGGTGAAACTTCAGAAGACGGAAAATGGACACTTGAAGCTACAAGATGTATTGGTGCTTGTGGTCTTGCTCCAGTTATTACTGTTAATGAAGACGTTTATGGACGTTTAACTACAGAAGCTGCTGAAACGAAAGAAATATTTGAAAAGTATTAATTTGTTAATATAGGAGGTAGTATGATAACAGTTCAAAATCTAGAAAAAATGCAAGTTGAAACTAGAAAACTAGTAAACATAAGACTCGGTGAAACTAAAGATGCCGTTCACAAAAATCATATCCTTATTTGTCAAGGGACTGGTTGTATTTCTTCTCAAGCACGGGTTATTGAAACAGCTTTTGAAGAATCCTTGGCAAAGCATGGACTTACAGAAACAGTACAAATTGCAAGAACAGGATGTTTTGGTATTTGTGAAGCAGGTCCCGTTGTAATAATATATCCTGAAGGGGCTTTTTATAGTCATGTAAAGCCAGAGGATATTCCAAATATAGTAGAGAAACATATCGTAAATGGGAAAATAGTAGAAGAACTTTTACTAGAAGGAGCATTAAAAGATGGAGAGCTTATTCCATTTAACAAAGTGCCTTTCTACAACAAACAAGAACGTATTTCACTTAGACTTTGTGGTCTTGTAAATCCTGAGAATATATTAGAATATATAGCTTTTGATGGTTATAAAGCACTTGCAAAAGCAGTAACTTCCATGAAACCTGAACAAATCTTAGAAGAAGTTACCAATTCTGGTCTTCGTGGCCGTGGTGGTGGAGGTTTTAGAACAGGTATAAAGTGGGGCTTTGCTGCAAAAACTGAAGCTGACCAAAAATACATAGTATGTAATGGAGACGAAGGAGATCCAGGTGCTTTTATGGATCGTTCTATACTAGAGGGAGATCCACATTCTATAATAGAAGCTATGGCATTAGCAGGTTATGCTATAGGGGCAACTGAAGGCTGGGTATATATTCGTGCAGAATATCCAATAGCAGTAGATAGATTCCAGATGGCATTAGATCAAGCTTATGACCTAGGCGTTTTAGGTAAAGGTATATTTGGCTCTGATTTCAACTTTAGCATAAAAATTAAATTAGGTGCTGGTGCATTCGTTTGTGGAGAGGAAACTGCTCTTCTAAATTCTATAGAAGGAAAACGCGGAATGCCTAACCCTCGTCCTCCTTACCCTGCGGTTAAAGGACTTTGGGGCAAACCTACAATTATAAACAACGTTGAAACACTTGCAAATATTCCACAAATTATACTAAACGGTTCAAAGTGGTTCACAGAAATGGGAACAGAAAACTCAAAAGGAACAAAAGTTTTCGCACTTGGAGGAAAAATCAAAAACTCTGGTCTTATAGAAGTTCCTATGGGAATTACTTTGCGTGAAGTTATTTTTGAGATCGGTGGCGGAATTCCAAATGGTAAAAAGTTTAAAGCTGTTCAAACTGGAGGTCCTTCTGGAGGCTGTTTAACAGAAGAACATTTAGATCTGCAAATAGACTTTGACACTTTAACCAGTTTAGGGGCGATGATGGGTTCCGGTGGTATGATAGTAATGGATGAAGACAACTGTATGGTAGACGTTGCAAAGTTCTTCCTCGAATTCACTGTAGACGAATCTTGTGGAAAATGTGCACCTTGTCGTGTTGGAACAAAAAGAATGTATGAAATACTAGATAAAATCACACAAGGTAAAGGCGAATTAGAAGATTTAGATAAACTATCAGAACTTGCAAATAGCATAAAATCAGCATCATTATGTGGTCTTGGGCAAACTGCACCAAACCCTGTTCTTTCCACTATGAAAAACTTTAGAGAAGAATATTTAGCACATATTACGGATAAAAAATGTCCTTCTGGTGTTTGTACAGATCTTTTAACTTATCACATAAATGAAAAATGTATAGGTTGTACAGTTTGTGCTAAATTCTGTCCTGTAAATTGTATTTCTGGTGAAAGAAAAGAATTACACGTAATAGATACTAGCAAGTGTGTTAAATGTAATCTCTGCGTTGAAAAATGTAAATTTGATGCTATAGATATAATATAGGAGGGATGTAATGGAAAAAATGATAAATTTAACTATTAACAACATTCCAGTTGAAATAGAAGAAAGCAAAACTGTCTTAGAAGCTGCAAAGAAAGTTGGCATAGATATCCCTACACTTTGTTACTTAAAAGGAATTAACGAAATTGGTGCTTGTCGTGTTTGTGTTGTTGAAGTGAATGGTGCAAATGCTTTAGGAGCCGCTTGTGTTCTGACAGTAGCAGAGGGAATGAACATACAAACTAATACAAAAAAAGTAAGAGATTCAAGAAGAGCTACTATGGAGCTTATTCTTTCAACTCGCAATAGAGAGTGTTTAACTTGTTTTAGAAATACAAATTGTGAATTGCAAACTTTAGCAGATGAGCTAAACATTAAAGATGTCCCATTTGAAGGCGAACCAATGGAATTCACTTATGATGACGAAGGAACTTCCATAGTTAGAGATCAAAGCAAATGTGTATTATGTGGACGTTGTGTAAGTGCTTGTAAACAAGTACAATCCACTGGTATTTTAGATTTTACAAACCGTGGTATAAATACGAGAATTGCAACGGCATTCGATTTAAGCCTTAAAGATACTCCTTGTATAAATTGTGGTAACTGTGTTTCTGTTTGTCCTGTTGCTGCTTTAACAGAAAAACCAGACATGGAAAGAGTTTGGAAAGCATTAGAAGACCCTGAAATGCACGTTATAGTACAAACTGCACCAGCAGTAAGAGCGGGCTTAGGTGAAGAGTTTGGTCTTCCAGTCGGAACAAGAGTAACAGGAAAAATGGTAACAGCGTTAAAGCATCTAGGTTTTGACAAAGTTGCAGATACTGTTTTCGGTGCAGATTTAACAATCATGGAAGAAGGCTATGAGCTTTTAGAAAGAATTAAAAAAGGCGAAAAAGGTCCTCTTTTAACCTCTTGTTGTCCAGCTTGGGTAAGCTTCTGTGAGTTCCATCACCCTGAATTTATAGGAAATCTTTCTTCAGCAAAATCTCCACAACAAATGTTCGGTGCTATGGCAAAAAGTTACTACGCTGAGAAACACGGTATTTCTAAAGATAAGATTTTCGTAACAAGTGTTATGCCATGTACTGCAAAAAAATATGAAGCAGCAAGATCAGAACTTTCAGTAGACGGTCATGCAGATGTAGATTGTGTTATAACTACAAAAGAATTGGCTAAAATGATAAAAGAAGCTAGAATAGACTTCAAATCACTAGATAATACAGCAACTTTTGATGAGGATGTTTTAGGCATAAAATCTGGTGCTGGAGTTATTTTCGGAACAACTGGTGGAGTTATGGAAGCTGCTTTAAGAACAGTAGCAGACATTTTAGAAGGAAAAGATCTAGAAAAAATAGAATATACACAAATTAGAGGTTTAGAGGCAGTAAAAGAGGCAACAATAACATTAGGTGAAAAAACTATTAAAGTTGCTGCAGTTCATGGCTCTGCGGAGGCGTCTAAACTTTTAGAAAAAATAAAAAAAGGTGAAGCAGACTACGATTTCATAGAAATTATGGCTTGTTCAGGAGGATGTGTAGCTGGTGCTGGTCAGCCTCAAGTTAGTGCAAAAGAAAAGATGGCACTTGATTTAAGAATGGACAGAGCAAAAGCATTATACGATGAAGATGAAAGCAAAGTTATTCGTAAGTCTCACCAAAATCCAAACATACAAGCTCTATATAAAGACTATCTTGGAGATCCACTTTCAGACAAAGCTCACAAATTACTACACACTCACTACACGAAGAGAGAGAAGTTTCCAGTCGAATAGAATTTAAATCAATAAAATTTTTTGGGGGCTGCTAATGCAGTCCCTTTAAAATTATGTAGGGGAGAAAATAACACAAATGAAAAAAATAATAGCATTATTAGCTTTATTATTCACTTTAACTGCTTGTTCCACTGAAGAGTATGTAGAAAATGCAGATATAAGTATAGCTATACTACCAGGTCCAAGTAGCTTAGGTTTTTTACATCTTTGGGACAAAACAGAAAATAATAACACAATAAATAATTATAACTTTGAACTTAGGGGGGCACCTGATGAAATTGTTCCTCTTTTAGTTCAGGGAGCTGTGGACTTTGCCGCAATTCCTCCAAATTTAGCTTCTGTAGTTTATAATGCAACAGAGGGCGAAGTACAAGTGGTAGCTATAAATACACTTGGCATTTTACATTTAGTAGATACAACTGGAGAAATTGAGCAAATAGAAGATTTGCGTGGAAGGACAGTTTTTATGAGTGGTCTAGGTGGTGTTCCAGAATTCGCTTTTAATTATGTCCTTAATAAAAATGGATTAACCCCTGGAGAAGACATTTTTATAGAATTTAGAGGTCAACATCCTGAAATTGCAGCACTTCTTGAAAATGGTGAAGCGGAAATCGCACTCCTACCTGAACCTTTTGTAACAACCGTACTAAACACAGTGAACCATGTAAATTTAGCATTAGATTTAACAGAAGAATGGAACAGAGTTCAGCCGAATTACTCTTTAGTAATGGGAGTTTTAGTAGGAAGACGTGAATTTATTGAAGAAAATCATGAAGCGGTATCCGTCTTCCTAGATGAATATGAAACTTCTATAAATTTCACACACACAAACTTAAGTGAAACCACAGCATTAGCCGCCCATTTTGGAATAATCCCTAATGAAAATATTGCCACAGTAGCAATTCCACGCTCTAATATTACATTTATAACAGGAAATACTATGGAAAGATATTTACAAGGCTTTTTACAAGTTTTATACAATGAAAATCCAGCCTCTATCGGAGGAAGCTTGCCTAGTGAAAATTTCTTCTTTAATTAAAATTTGGATCAAAAAGTTTTCTAAAAAAACATTAATAATCGCTTTTTGGCTAATCACTTGGGAAGCGGTAAGCTTTTTTATTGGGAATCATATTCTTTTAGTTGGACCATTAGCGGTTTTTGCAAGGCTTGCTGAAATAATACAAACTTCAAACTTTTGGGAAAGCACATGGGTTTCTTTAAGTCGTATTCTTATAGGATTTTCACTTGCATTTATCATTGGTATAATTTTAGCTAGTTTATGTGCTAGTGTAAAGTTAGTCAAAGAATTTATGCTTCCTGTATTAAATGTAATAAAGTCAATTCCTGTAGCTTCTTTCGTAGTGCTTGCTATATTTTGGGTTGGTAGCAATAACCTTTCTATGTTTATTTCTTTTATTACAGTTTTACCTATCGTCTACTTTAACTGTTATAAAGCAATTAAAGAAACAGACGAAAAACTTTTAGAAATGGCAAAAGTTTTTAGAGTTCCACTTTATAAAAAAGTTCGCTATATTTATTTTAGAGAAACTTTGCCACATTTAATTTCTGCTGCAAACACCGGCTTTGGGTTCGCTTGGAAATCAGGAATTGCAGCAGAATTAATAGGAATTGCACAAGGGACAATAGGTTTCAATCTTCACACAGCAAGAGTATTTTTACAAACAGACTACGTTTTTGCATGGACGTTCTCAATAGTGATATTTAGCTATATTGTAGAAAAAGCATTTTTGCTACTGTTACGGAGGTTTTAATTATAAAAAATATAAAAATGATAGAAATCATAAATATTAGCAAAAATTTTGAAAATAATTTAGTGATAGATAATTTCAATGCTACATTAGAAGCTGGCATAAATTGCATTATGGGTCCTTCGGGTGTAGGGAAAACAACTCTTACAAATATTATAGCTGGAATATCAAAACCTGATAGTGGAAAGATTAAAGGGAGTGGCTTAGTTTCTATGGTTTTTCAAGAAGATAGGTTACTAGAAAATGAGACTGCTTTAACCAATATTTTATTTGTAAGCAATAATAAAAAAGATAAAGAAGCAACAATAAAAGCTAAAATACTACTCAAAAAGGCAGATTTAGAAAATGAACTAAATACAAAAGTTAAAGACTTAAGTGGTGGGATGAAAAGGCGTGTAGCACTTTGCAGAGCTTTGCTAGCAAACTATGATACACTGATACTAGACGAGCCATTTAAAGGTCTAGATGAAAAAATTAAGAAAAATATAATGGATATGGTAAAAGAGTATACAAAGGGAAAAGTTGTCGTATTTATTACTCATGATATTCGTGAAGCAGAGTATCTAAATGCAAAAATTTTGAATAATTTTGATTTATAATAATTTAAGTATATGATTTTAAGTACAACCATATACTTAAATTATAACACAATAAAATATGACATATACAATAAGATGATATAGATTAAAAATGTCAAATTAACGAAACTTAAACATATATGATACAATATTAATTGAATATCATACCATATATCATAGTAACTGAAAAATGAAAAATTTCATAGGAGGATTTCATGATTTTGAAGAAATATTATAGTAATCTAAAGATCAGAACAAAGATATTACTTGGATTTTGTGTAGTCATAGCTATTATGTTGTCTATGTCAACATATACCTTAATAGGTTTAAGAGGAGTAATAGCTTCACACGAAAATCTTGCAAGCGGCCACTTCCTTAGAAGAGATACACGATATGATTATAGACATGCTTTTGAGTCAATGCAAAGACATACAAATGCTATGATAATGTATTCTAGCATAAATGATATACCTAATGTAGAGTTATCTGCTTCTCTTGCTCATTCTGCTCTTCAAGGCGCACTTGCATCTCTAGACCATTATGATGCCCTAGTACTTCAAGACAATGACATACCTGGACATGAAAAAGATTTAAGATTAGCTACTTCTAGTCGAGTTAGGGAGATTTTATGGGATTATTATAATAGTATAATTGTCACTGTTTTTCATTATGCTTTAGAAAACGATATTATGGCAAGTATACAAGTCATAAGAGATACGAAAGAACTATATGATTATCTATACGAAACTAATGACTTTTTAAACAGTATTTCAGATGTATGGATTATTGGGATTGAAGAAGGTAACTACCGAACTGAATCTTTAACTTATACTGTTATCACAATAGCATTAATTTTAATTATTATTACATCTATAGTTATCACTTTACTAACAGCCAATTCTATTAATAAGCCAATTAAAAAGCTATCTAGATATGCACTACTAATATCTCAAGGAGATTTTGAGGAACTAGACTTACAGCTTTCTAACAATGATAGAGATGAGCTTTCTACTATTTTTGTTACAACTGTAAATACATTTAAATCGCTTATAGAAGATTTAAATAGTTTATCTCACCAATTCACTAAAATTGGGGATACAGAATACCGTATTGATGTTACAAAATATCAAAGTTCTTATAGAGATTTAACAGAAGGAGTAAATAATATTGTAGAATCGGCATTAAGTGATGTTTCATTTATCATAAATGTACTTAATAGTGTAGTTTACGGTGATTTTAATATAGAGGTTCACGAACTTCCAGGCAAAAGGATGATTTTAACAGAAACTGCAAGGAAACTTCTCACTAACTTGCAAGATATCTCAATAGAAATCGGTATACTTGCAAATTTTGCAGGACAAGGAGATCTTTCACATAGAGCTGAAGCAGAAAAATATACAGGCAACTGGAAAAAAATATTGAATGAGCTAAACATTCTTATATCAAATATAGTAGATCCATTCACAGAATTTAAAGTTTCATTAGAGGCACTTTCGCAAGGTAATTTTGTAAAGATGCAAGGGGATTATGAAGGGGAATTTAAAACCTTAAAAATGACGACAAACACCACAATAGATAACCTTTCTATCTACATAGCAGAAATTTCAGAAGTTTTGGGTAAAATTGCATCCAAAAATCTAGATCAATCTATTACTCGAGAATATGTTGGTGAATTCTCTAAAATTAAAAACAGCTTAACAGGTATATTAGATAGCTTAAACAATGTAATATCCGAGATCGGAAGCGCCGCAGAACAAGTAAACATCGGCTCGAAGCAAATTTCCTCAGGAGCTATGAACCTTGCAGCAGGTGCTTCGGAGCAAGCTTCTAGTCTAGAACAAGTTAATACTGCAATAGACGTAGTTTCAGAAGGAAGCCAAAAAAATCTGAAGGATATTAAAAACGTAGATGAGTTTGCAACAGGCTCTAAAAATAGAGCACAAAAAAGCAATGAAGATATGAATGACTTTTTAAAAGCAATGGAAGGTATCAAAGATTTTTCTCTCAAAATCGGAAATATTATAAAAGTAATAGATGACATCGCATTTCAAACAAATTTACTTGCCCTTAACGCTGCTGTCGAAGCTGCAAGGGCTGGCGAACACGGTCGTGGTTTTGCTGTAGTTGCTGAGGAAGTTCGAGCACTTGCCTCCCGTTCACAAGATGCTGCTCGTGAAACAAAAGATTTAATCGAAGAAAGTATACGAAGTGTAGAAGAAGGAACAGATATGGCAGATAAAACAGCAACTAGTTTGAACCAAATTGTAGGGGATAGTGTTGAAATTGCAACTTTAATCGAAACAATTGCAAAAGCAACAGCTGAGCAAAGTGAATCTTTTAGCCAAATAGCTATGGGTATAGGTCAAATCACTTCAGTTGTAACTAACAACTCTGCGACGAGTGAAGAAGCCGCTTCAAGTGCCGAAGAGTTGAGTAGTCAATCAGATGTAATGAAAAATTTGGTTTCCGAGTTTATCACTAGATCATAGTTAAGATAAATAAAAAACTCCCTTAGAGGAGTTTTTTATTTATCTTAACTATCTCGTCAATTCTCTGTAAACAGCATCTGCTATACCTAGCCCACCTGATTGTGCCATGACTTGGGCTTTCTCTTCATCTAGCATTTGGGTGAAAATCACTTCGGCATTGCTACGCTCAAAAAGACCTTCAGGTTCTGGAACTGTGCGTCTCATAGCTTGGAACATTTGGTATATGAAAAAACTTTCAATTTCTATGGCAGCGTTTCTAATGTCCGAAGTATCCCTGTTATTTTCAGCATTTTCTACTGCACGCGAAAGGATTGATTCAAAATCAGCAGTCTGATTTTCTTCACGTGCGAGTCCTATATTCGTGATATTTAGATTATTGAAATTATTTATTCCTTGTATGTTCATAAATATCTCCTAATTATCGTCTCATATTATTAGCTTGTTGTAACATATCATCTGAAGTTGTTATTATTCGACTATTTAGCTCAAATGCTCTTTGAGAAACTATTAAGTTTACCATTTCATCTGCAATTAGAACATTAGAACGCTCTAAATGACCTTGCATAACATGGGAGCGTTGTGCCACGGTTCCCACGTCTTCCAATATTGGGAAACCAGAAGCTGGTGTTTCTATGAACATATTTCCACCGATAGATTCTAGACCTTGGCGATTTGGGAATTGCACAATCCCTAAAGAAACATTTAAATCTACCACGCCATCTGGCCCTATGTAAGAAAGGTGTCCTTCTTGTGAAACTCCTAGGGTTGTTATGTTAATAGTTTCTGGGAAAACTATGTGTCCACCCGTGCTTGACATAATTGGAAGACCAGCACTATTTACTAACATCATTTGCCCACCACCAATTGTTGTTAAATGAAAAGCACCATCTCGCGTATAACCTACTAGGCCATCTCCTCTATCTAAACCGAAGAAACCCGTTCCATTTATTGCAAAGTCAGTAGGAATTCCTGTAGGCTCTAAATGTCCCATTGTAAAATTTCTAGTTGAAGCAACTGCTCTAACCCCATGACCTACTTGTAAATTATTTGGTCTATTTCCTACAACACCAGGGTTATGACCTGCATTTTGCAACGTTTCATATAAAACGCTTTGGAATTCAATCCTTTCTCTCTTAAATGCAGTTGTATTAACATTTGCCATATTATTTGCTATAGTGTCGACTGATAATTGCTGCGTTGTCATTCCGCTCGCTGCAGTCCATAATGATCTCATCATAATTTTTCATCTCCTTAGTTTCTAGCTATTTCATTTACCGCCTGACCTAAAGTAGTATCATGCATTCCTATTAGCCTTGAATTTATTTCGTATTTACGTGAAATATTTACCATATTAACCATTTCACGAATAATGTCTACATTACTTCTTTCCAAATGCCCTTGATACACTTGACCCGCAAAAGGCACTTGCACAGCTTCATCTAATGCTGTGAAAAGTGTATATCCATGCTGTCTTAAAAAGCTATTATCTTCAAAAGCTGTTATT
>Ga0123352_10008580_pt1 | contig 15911 bp, 16 predicted proteins | sample TergutLab28metaG_FD_89700 | JGI IMG/M metagenome (GOLD analysis project Ga0123352, IMG submission 89700) | Labiotermes labralis P1 segment gut microbial communities from Petit-Saut dam, French Guiana - Lab288 P1 | ecosystem: Host-associated > Arthropoda: Insects > Digestive system > Gut ... | reverse complement strand
TTAAACATTCCCCCCCCCCCCCCCCCTCAATCAAAATTTAAAAAATGCAGATTTTGTAGACACAATTATGTGAAACGTTTCAGGTGATTTACCTTACAGCCGAAATCAGCCACTAAAATTGGCAGATGACTAGTTATATTTGTGACACTTTTATAACATAGTTTTTAAACTCAAGCAGAAATTATATATAGCATCAGCACCCCTACTGAAAAATTGTGGATGTGCACTCGCAAACAACTATTACATTAAAAATCACAGAATTAAAATTACATGTTGTAGTAACATATAAGTGTGTTGTACTTCATGGTTATGCAATACTTCTGATAATATACACATAATTCCAGTTTCATCTTTTAAGTTTTTACACTGTATATAAATTATAACATGTATCATGGCCCTTAACATTTATACAAGTAATCTTTATGTGTCCCTGATGATGGTTGAATGATGAACCAAAACATGGAGGAGTGTGAATAAACAGATATTGTTATATACTTAACAAGTGTTCTTTTATGGTGCTTATTTATTCTTATTTACCAAGTAAGTCATGTAGTTTATTGTGAATTAACTCAAGAACATAACATAACTTGGAATTTGGATTTGGCACAGAAATATTGAAAGTATATATAAATATCACACTGGTTTCAATTTTAGAGGAAAACACTATTTTCAATAAAAGCAGTATAAATGCCAACCAATATACTGTAAAGATATTGTTCTTTAATGGGTACAAATCCAGTATTTAATGATAGTAAGAATTAGGTCCTTTTTCCTTTATATGATGCCTACCTACAGATACTTATATTTTGAAATATGGGGGGGGGGGAGCCTCACCGGACCCAACACTTTTATTTGTCACACTGCCACAACTTGTTTATTTTTTTAAAAATAATTTTTAACATTAAACACCCCTCCAAAACTTACTCTTTCAAGTGAAGTGATTGTTTCATAAAATCTTTGTACAAATATATCCTTATGCATAATATGTACAGGACTAATACAATATCATTGCTGGATTTCAGTAATCTAATAATGTTACTTAAACCATAAGATAACGAAAATTGTTCTCAAATATCTTCCCTTATCATTTGTTAATGGCATATATTCTGCAGGAATGTGGTCAAAACAGAATGCAGGGTTTTAAAATGTAATTCAAATCTGTTGAAGCATTCCATGTATCAGAGATAGATCTGATTCAACAACATAACTAAGTGCTATGTTTCAAGGTGTCTTGTCACTGGTATATAAAATATAATGGAACACATGTTCCATATGTCAGAAAGATTTTAGTTTCAAGGCAGGAGGTATGTAATACAAATTCAAAATTTCTTCATCTTCTTAGATGGCACCACTGTCCAATGTGGACCTTTGCCTCCTTAATGTCAAAATTTAGGTTTGTATTAATCCTGATATATGTATACATAGACCCTAACTGTTCATGTATTTCCTCTAATTTGGACTTTGGACAGGATGGAGATAATGCAAGATTTGAGGTTCTCTTTGTGTTACTGTTAAAGAAACAAGTCTCTTGTAATATTACACCATGCCAGCTGGTAGAGTGTTATATATGTTTCAAAGGATCTTAATACTTTCACCTTCAGGGTCCAGAAGTGCAAGGAGAGACTCTTCTTGGACTGCTTGTTTCTTTACCAACCCATATGGCATAAAAGTTATGTAAGGAATAGTTAACACTACTACGTTTGTAAGTGTTGAATAAGGTGACATGTTTCGACCTTTTTATTTAATCAGTCAAAATCAGGCTAAACATGTGTAATATAGGACATAAAAGAGAAATACATAAAACTCCTTACTTGTTGTAAATTGAGATTTCAATTTTTACCAAACAATGGCCATGTTTACATAAGTATGGGTAAAAACAACAGATAATATAGTTTAAAATGGTTACATAAAATAGTTTTAAAAAAGGGGGGGGGGGTTATAGAGATGGTGTTGACAGAAGCATAGATGGTAAAATCTCTTATTTCCACAATCTACGGGATCTGGTATTGTTGATCGTCCCCAGTTGCAAGAGAAATTCCTATATTCAGGCTGGAAACAACAGATTGTAATATGTACACCACCAACCATCAACATCATCTCTAAACAACACCTTCCTCCCCCCACTTTTTAAATATTTTTAACGATTTTAACTGTTGTTTTATCCATACTTATAATGTAAACATAATCATTTTGTAAAAACTGAATCTCAATTTCCAACAAGTAAGGCACTTTATGTATTAATCTTTTATGTCTTACATTACGTACATTTAGCCTGATGATGACTGATTAAAAAGAAGGTCGAAACATATTGCTCTATTAAACACTTATAAACTGAGCTGTCTTGACTACTTCTTATATAACTATTAACCTTTTGGCGCCAGAATTATTTTTTTTAATTTTAGCACAACCTGTATATAAAATATGAATAATACAGGAACCAAGTATGTTAGAATTATGAAACAAACTGCATTTTGAAGAGAAAAAAAAACGGAGAATATATACCATGTTTAAAATATTCAGTACCTATATTTGTTGAATAAATATATAAAATGCAACTCTAGAGGTTAGCGGTGCGGTACGACCACTATAGTTGACATTAGGCATCAAAAGGTTAATTTAAAAGCAAAGTGGGGATGTCCAACTTATCCTATACTAACCTACTAAGATATGTCAGAAGTGTCCAGAATTCAGTTTTATCAAGATAACACTACTTCATGTAAAAGTAAGGGATGAGTTCACAGGATTAGAACATGTGCTATCTATGAAGCAAGTTGGATCGGGCTTGGACACGTTTGTGGGCTGCAGTCAGCCCTGAAGTAGAAGTGTTGCTGGTGCTCAAAACATCCATTGTGTATGACTGGTGCAGTCCATTTAAAAATGGTCAAGGAATTGCTACAAGATGCTGAGCATGACTGCAGGCCAGCAAAGTGAAGGAATGATGAAAATGTGACCAGTTTGCACATTCGTATCAGATTGGCATGTGGTGAATGAATAGACACTAAATGAAAATGGCATCTGAATATGGATTGGTCCAAAGGATTGTGTGCATCAAAATTTGTGCCACACATTCTGCTGCAGGACCAGACAGAAACCAGGACAGTGTTTGCTGGAAAACTCTTTGAACAATTAGTGCAAGCAGACCTACTATTGAAGATAATTACTAGGGGAAATCTTGGGTCTTCACATATGATAGTGATATGAAACATCATTCCTGTGAATGGCAAACCAACACATCACCTCAAAACAATAGCTGTGGTGCACAAAATCTCAGTGAAGGTCATGCTGATTCCTTTTTCAACAACTTGGGTGCTCTACACCATGAGTTTGCAACTGCAGGAGAAAGAGTGAATTCTGCTTTTTATGTTCAAGTTCTGAAGCATTTGAGGGATGCCACTCAGTGGACAGAGCCGAAAAAATGGAGAAACAAATGGATCCTGCACCATGACAGTTCTCCTTGTCACATCCCTCTCACAGGGCAGTAGTTTTAGCTGAAGAACCAAATTCCAACCATCCCCCAGCTACCACATTCTCCAGAACTCACTTTATATGGCCTCTTGTTTCTCCCGACACTCATGAGTGGACTCAAAGTTCATCTTTTATGTCCATTGAATAAGCTTACCATAATGCAAAAGCAGGTCTCACAGCCATACCCAAAGAGGACTTTTCGATGTGCTTCCAGCTATGGCAGGACCACGGCGCAGCAAGTGTGTGTATGTGTGTACAGATGGGCGGTACTCCAAAGGTGACTAGGTTAGTTTTCATATACACTTTTAATGACAATTTATGATTAAGTTACAGTAACCTTTTGATCCTCCCATGTAAATGGTTTAAATATGATTCAACAGTCTTAAATTTTTGCATGTTCACACAAGAAAGTTTGATAAATGCACCTATTAGCTTTGCCATGTTCATAATCAGTCTGTCCATGTGTAACAATTTGGGAACATGTGAATGGATTTTAACAGAATTTGATACTGTGGCATTTGATTAAAATTTGTTGGCCCACTCCACTTTTTACTGAAATCATGCAAAAATACTGAATGCTTATTTGAATACCTGCAAGTATTCAGTGCATGTCAAGCACAGCCTGCTAATTATTTAACAAGAGTAAAAATGTCTGGAACATACATTATACAGAAAAACACACATTTTGTCCAATACACTTCTTCCACAAGTTTTAAGAGATGTCAAGATAAATGACAGGAGTGACATGCCAGAATTGGTATGTGTACATGTTCTAACTCATTAATATCATATACTGTATATGTACATGAAATGTGCTGGCAATTTCACTGATGGTGTAAAAGAGACAGTGAAAATGGAGGAATAATAATAAATACAAGATATGTATAAAAATCATTAATCAGTAGGTAGTAGTATCCCTGCAATAAAAAGTATTTCCTAATGATATTTCTGCTGTTTCAAAAAGTTTTGTACAATTTTGGCTACCCTGTCAACGGTAATAAACTATATAATTAGAAGCCGCAGTACTTATCAGTCCTCTGAAATGGTACTGTACAATACACTGAAACTTATGGGTGATAATTTTAATACAGTCAATCTGCCTCTCAGGAAAACATTGCTGCAGTTGTTATAGCTGTTCATATTAATTATTAAGAAAATTTCTACCTATGATGTAAAATGAAATCTATGAAAAATTAGTCATGGGGCTCAAGTTTTGTCATTGTATCATCAGAGTTTAATTTAGATGAGGATGCTAATATAGCCCTGTTGTGATATGTGTACCCCCGTTCATCATGGGAGTACATCTTCTGCTAGGAGTTTGTTTCATATCCCGTGTCAACCTTTTTATATTGATTGTAACTTCGACTGTCATACTGTGGAGGTGGATTTGCTTCTTTTGGCACCACAGGGAAGCAGCACCACAGAATGAATGCAATGAATGCCACAAATGTTCCAACAAGTAAAATGAAGTCTTCAATTGTCTGAAAAATGCACAAGAAATAAAATCAAGAGTTGAGTGAATACTGAAAGAACCCTGCGTCAACTGGTGAGGTTATGTGTGTCCAACGAAATATGGGTTGATGATTACAAATGACTGATGGCTGTGGGACAAAGCAGGGTTATTATTGTGTTCTCACCATATCTATTACTGACCTATCTTTAGTGTTTTCTCACTACCTGGAAGGAGAAAAAGTCACGAAAAACAATGTGCACTTGTATGTATGCATACATACTGCAAAACTTTTGATTGAATTTTTCCATTTTCATAAAATAGGAAATGATTCCACTGGAGGCCATCCCTGCATATCTCAGTGTATCCTAGAAACAACTTCTGAATGCCAGCTCATTGTTCATGGGAATAGAAAAATTATGCTGTATGAAAGCATCCTTCTTTGCAGGGGTACAGGTCACAGGGGCAACTAGATTTTGTATGCTGGTACCTAATATTTGTGGGTCCTCCATACTGAATTTGCTTCATGTCGTGGCACTTTGAATTTTGTGGCAGCTCCAAGATTTCTGGAAAATCTGTGGACTCCTACATTTGTGTGTCTGCATGTACCCTGAGTCCCTGACTTTACTGCCTATACAAAAGCTGTGTTACTGGAGGTCCTCCCACAAATGTCTGTAAATATCCCTGCCCTACTTCACAATTTCCATTAAGAAACAGAATGTACTGGACTGCAAGTCATGCCTTTAATATACTGAACCTCAACAGTGCCCACATGATGGATCTAAAAACATTTGAGATGGGTGCAACATTACTGCTTTTCATTACTAGATCCTCACATTTCAGACATATGTAATCAGCAACAGTTTACTATAATGCTGTAATGGGTCAATGGGAATGTATTTATTATAATGGTTTATATTAGGGCTAGTGAACTAAATAAAACCAAAGTTTACTGGCAGTTTACAGGGATGGGTTATTCAAAATGTGCTACGTGTAGCACACTACTGCCTCATTTTGTCCAAGTATATATATATATATATATATGTGTGTGTGTGTGTGTGTTCACCACAATGACTGTTCCATCACAACGATACATTATGACGTAAAATACACGTTTGCTTTTATATGGTGAGCTGGGACAGCTTATTGTATGAGACATGATAACATGTATATGTGATGTTAACAATATTAAACTATGTTACGCTCATGCAAAATCTACATGTTTGTGAATACTCGAACTTCTAAATGCAAGGCCCACCTTGTTAATCACGCAAGGTCTACAAAATGGGAATAAAGTACTTAATATATCTGATACATTTACAATGTTCTGGTAACGCAGACCAAATAAAAACTATGTCATTTGTGCACCAGGGAAACAGGGAAAGGAACTTTTAAGAATGGGACCACACTTTGAATGAGAAGACTGAAATCTCAACATTGAATCTACATGATCTCATAATGCAGATCACAAGCTAAAAATCTGGTTACTTTTAATTTGAACGAATGTCACATCACTGTAATGAGGTATAGCTTATCCTAGTTCCTACAGAAATTAGTAGTCATATGAATCCAGAAGAATCACTGGCCCAGGTTCATATTCGCCAACTGCTTCTTTGCAAAACAGAAAATTATTCACATAAACGGAATATTACTTACTGGTTCTTCTCCAAGAAGAACAGAAATCATGAGATACATGAACTCATCAAAAGGTGTCATATTGTCAAATTTCACATAATTATGCCTTCGGCTACATGTTTCATGGCAAACTTTGACATGATTGCTTCTGCGAGTTTACGTACTCTGTGCAAATAACAACCTGAAAAGTAAGAAAATGGATTTAGGCTGCATATATTCGCATGCCAAGTCTTATGTATGTTACCAGCACAAGGAGTATGTGCAATGATACGGATTCTTGGAGCTATACACAAACATAAAATATAATACGGAGCTTTTTACTGTATATCATACATTATGTTTACATGTCAAATTCAGCAATTGGTAACATCAAGCGTATGCAGAAAGAAAACATAAAAGACACTATTTAGACAGTTTGCTTCTGTACTAAGTCGTAATGACAAATTTTGCATGATAGTATTATATATAAAGCAATTACTGTTGAAAATATGTTTAAGCGAGGTATCCTTCGACATGATTCAATTACTGAATTTTTACGTCATTATTAATCGTTTACTCTCAATCCAAATAACGCGTCGCTGGTCTTATTCGTGATCTACGTTAAATCACATCTTGTATGGGTTACTTCTCATCTCATCATAGACTGAAAACCGGAAGACGCGGTCTGTGATGACAAAATGTTTTGTTGCTGTTCCGGTCTGTTTAGCAGAAGAAGGAAACAATAGCAAATTATAGGTAAGTGTTTTTGTACCGCAAGTTTTGCTCAGTATTAAGAAAGAAAGTTTAAGTAAGTGCATTTCTTGCTGTAGTTTAAAATGGCGCATTGTCTAGCAGACGTTTGCGAAATACGTGAGGTGTTGCGGCCCTACTATTTTTAGCTACTAAACAAGTTATTGCATATAAATAGCCCAACTGAGCGACATCTGTTTTTAAAATTTTTGGTCGGTTCTTAATGAGAGAAAAACTGTAATCAGCAGTTGCTGACGGTTTGGCGTAAATGCTTTACTGAAGTGTAAGAAAGTTGACACCTAACCTTACACCTTCGTGGAGATGTGAAGCACCGACGACGGCACCAAGACTGTAAGAACAATGAACCAGTCTCCTGCGAATGTAACTTTGTTTGTGAAGGCTGGCAAAGATGGTAAAAGTTTGGGGGCGTGCCCCCAGAGTCAGCGTGTTCTCATGTTGGCTGAACTCAAAGTTACAGCCATGATATTACCACGATTCGAGACTATTCCAGTGAACGTAGCAAGGCCACCAGAGGCTTTCCGCCGTTTAGGTTTGAGGTTGAGGGTCCCAGCTTTGTATTTGGGTTCAGATGAAGACCCAGTTGATGTGGCTGATGACATTGTTTCGTTGCTGGAATTACGTTTTCCTGGCGGGATTTTGCAACAGAACCAAGAAGATCCAGAAGCAGAACTAGCAACCAGGTATGCTACATGCATATTCTTAATATCTGGTAATATATTAACTAATGTGGTTGTATGAGTAGAATGACTGTTTATTTTTTAATCCTTTGTGCTGCTGCTTGTTGACAGAGATTTCTTCTCGCGGTTTTGCTTCTATGTACGTGATGTTTCAAAGGATGCAAGCCACTTGGAGGCAGAACTTCGTCGTATTGACTGCTATCTGCAGAATGCAAGTAGCCATAACAACAGTGTGTTCCTATGTGGTCCTTCACTCTCATTTTTGGACTGTGAAGTGTTGCCTAAGCTGCACCAAGTTAGAGTTGCTGCAGCTGGTATTAAAGGTCTGTTATTAACAAACAAATTTTACACTAAAATTATCAGTAAAGGGAAATAAGTTTCCTGCAGAATTTCAGCAAATGTTAGTGGGTCTCCAACATTTTTTTGGTAGCTGTATCATGGCTTTCTCACTTCATCTTATGATCTGTCCCTGTTAATATGTTTCTTACAAATTGCCTGTAAAAGTGAATGACATGAAGCTGTACAATAGGGACGTAGAGTGAATAATACATGGAACGTACACAGTTTGTGTGCATTTTTGTGCACACGCGCACACACACACACACACACACACATGCATGTGCATGCATATTGTACACACTCCCACTCAGCCACCCACCCACCCTCTCTTCCTCTCCTTCAGCATTAATTTATGTCTGTTGATACTTCTGTCAGCTCTTTTTTGTGTAGCTGACATTTCCATTTCTTGTTTTATGGATCTAAACTTGGTGCCATTCAGTTATATTAACTTTCAAGTTTAATACTCTCTGAAGTGTTTGTCTTCATATAGATGTGAATTCAGTCAGTGATATATGCTAATGGGAGTGTCAAGTGTAGTGAACTTCTTGGTTTCACACAAATGTACTCTGATATAGTTTTATTGATGTGGTCTGTGTGGACATTCTCCATATCTTTATAAAGTTGTGTGTAACATATAATAAACACTAATAACACATGATGACGACACTTGCAGAATGAAGCAAGTGGAAGTTTTTTTTAAAATTATTATTTACCTGGAATCTGGATGCATTCGTTAATATGACAGTATGCAGTAGCTGCAGTTTGCCACTCTGTCCAGAGAGATGTATGTATCATGTCTCTGAGAAGTTTTGAGGTTCCCACTTTGAGCTAGCAATTTGTTGTGTAATTGACAGAACATAGTGTCATTCTGTTCCATGATGTGTTGTATGTTGTGTACAGTGGAGTCACCAAGCTCAGGTACTGAGACTGGTCTGGGCCTCAATGCCTTGTAAGAAGAGACTAGTGGCCATAGTGTGAAATGGGGAACTTGTGTTTATGGTTCTAGTGTATGAACTAAAAATAGGTGACCCACAGAAAGATGAGGCAGAAAAAGGTGAAAATAAAAGACTGTTTACTTTTGGCTCACCTGATTTGTGTTAAAACTTTTTGCTATGCCTTAAATTAATAATACAGCATTTGATGTGCACTTTGTATACTTCTACAGTAAGAACTAGCAATTGTACAAAATATATTGCTGTGTGATGGCATCACAAAATTTGTTGCTGTTGTAAGTGGACAAACAGTGATGCATATTTCTTAAAGAAAGCTGTATGTATCTCATGTGCATGGTTGTGAGGATGTGAACTGGATTGAACTGGCTTAGGATGAGGTTCATTCACACCTTCTGTGGTGATGAACCTTCTAGTTCTATCATTTAGGAAATTTTCTGAGTGATGGAATAATTATTTTCTCTTCCTAGAACATTGTGTCTCATGGGACCAGTTTTAATTGATCTAGTGTTTGCTTAGCTTTGTCTAGAACCTGGGTGCAAAGAATGTCTGTATAACAAAGTATGACCTGTGAATTTTTGTGGTATGGAGTTGGACTGTACCTGTTCAACCTTTCCACTGCTAACTGTAAATATACTCACTGTGATATTGCACAGCTATTCTGACCTCAAATATGCATCTTTCCTTCTGAAATTTCTTAAGGTCACAGCATAATTACATCTAAAATGTTGGTATCTGTCACCCACATGACATGATGAGAGGCACAGATACATGTGACTGCCATAGGCTGAAATGTGTAAACTGAACTGCAGAAGTGTACTTCAGTGGCATTCATATATATTCCAAGGGCTTTTGTTGCTCTTTAATATTCCCTATTAACCTTGTTATTAATTTATTGCAGACATAAACCTACTGTTAAAATCTAATTACAAACTTCTCACTGCATGAAGTCAAGTTATATTTCTTACATTTCATTAAATATTCAAATATCAAGTAACATTAGAGCTTAACAAGATGTTCATTTTGTACAATGTAAGGACTTGTGGGTGTGGTGGGACATATATACATATTTTGTCAGAAACAGAAGGTGAGTTAACTTGGTAGTTCTAGGCATAGGTGAGAGGATACTTTGAAAATTAATCTTAATAAAATAGTGTTTAGGCTGTTTACTGGATTCTTGTGGTGTACATTGGGGTTCTGTGGCAAGCTGTTGTGAACATCTGACATACTCACAGCATTGTTGTTAAAGATTCAAGTTTTCTGGGATATGGTGCCAAGTCATTATGTAACTGTTTACCAGCTGACATTGCATCATGTCCTAGAAGACTTTTGTTTTCACACTAATAAACTTCTGGGCTCTGTGAAAGGGGGAAAATTTATTTTTTGTTTGAGTGACTACTCCTTCAATAGGAATGTGCCCCACAGAATTAATTATTCTCTGGCTGCTGAACTCTCATTGAGTGAACTTGCTCCCTTTTATGAGAACTGATATGTTCATTTTGGAGTTGTTATTGGACAGAAATGAACCAAAATTATGTTCACCTGACAGTTGAAGAATAAAATATCGTACTTCAAAATCCAGTCACTACACCCCTTGATTAGATGAATGAACTTTCAAGCAAAATTTGGCCCTGAAAAATTCTCAGTGCTTACAGAATGTTGCAGTGAAACAAGTAATGTTGTTTTGATGAAATGAAATTATGGCTTTGTGAGTGGGAATGTGCTAATGTTCTCAAATTCATGACTTATGACAGGTTCTCTCATTTTGTTTGTTTAGGGTATGAGATCCCACCCAGTTTGACCGGTTTGTGGCGGTATCTCCATGCAGCTTACTCAGAACCAGCCTTTGTTCGCACTTGTCCATCAGATGCTGAAATTTTGCTCCACTGGTTTGAGCACATTGGCGAGTCACCAACCAACATCCGCAAATATCAGCATCTAGTGCTGAATGAAAAGATGCCTCATTATTCATTTAGTGTGCCTGTGTATGCAAAACCAGTGATACTTGAGTAGTACTGCTGGCTCCATAGTACAACATTTTGCATGGAATGATGCTTTGTGGAATGTTTATTTCTGTGGTTCCAACTCTTTATCACTCTGTGAAGCCCTTCTTTAAAATATAATGGGAAACCCCCATTAAATAAATGTCTAGAATGTACAGTCTATTTCTGGAGCCACTCAGCTTCATATTCCCTGGGGGTGAAGCAGCCACGGTGTGAAGTTGACTGCACATAGACCTATAGTGCCATGGTTAAGAATGCGTGTAGCTGTTCTTCCACTTTCCCATATATTGTCATGGCATGCATATGGATAACTTTTCATTTTTAGGATTGGTTGCTAATGTGTTCTTTCCTCCCCTTCATGACTCTGTGTGTACCCAGGGCCATGACCATGCTACTAAACATTTATGGTTTTTTAATAATCATTTTCATTGTGAAAGAAAATCATGTCCTATGTTTCTCAAACTGTAAGACACACTTTTTTTTGGTGGAAAATGTGTATAAGATTGTGCATCTTATGGTACGGAGAGCAAAACAAAGCCTCATTGTAACTTACACTAGGTGTTCAGTAGTATGCATTTGTGGGTAGCATGAAATGATTATGAGTTTGTTGAAAATAAATTTGCTGTCATAATGGAATGTGTATTAAACAGATGAGGATATTGTGTACTATAGGTTTCAAATTAAATGTGATAAAGGATGCAGAAGAGCACGGTAATACAGCAGCTGGAAGACATTTTGGGCCCTCTTGAAGCAAGAATGTAACATGTGGAAGAAGAAGGTAGCAGGAAGAGTTACAGAAACAAGCTTTTTATATACATATTGGAAAATGTCCAAACATAGAAGTGAGGGGTGAACAACCAGATAACAGACTACAGAAACAACAGAATTTTTGTGTCTACAAAAGTGATCATTTTTGAAGCAGAATATGGGTGTCTCAGCTCATGACACAGGTTCCTGGTGTCACAGATTTATGAAGACACATGGACTAAGCATTCATGCTTGATCTGGAACAACACAATGATGCCAGCTAAGAATGAAACAAAGATTTTGCAATTTCAGAAATTGCTGCTATGCAGAAGTTATGTTTTGCAGTTTGTCATACCAGTAACATGGATGAAATTTTTCAAACTTTTAACCTTCCATGAAGGAAGACTGTAGGCATTAAAGGTGTTAAATTGATCACAATTAAAATTTCTGGCTATGAGAAAACACACTACCCTGTTGTTGGGCATATGGTGCTGAAGGAGCTAAACTTACTTCATTGTTAATATTTAAGTTAAACAAATGCCTAGCCTAGTAGTAAAATTCCATGAGGAACTAATTAGAGTGTTTATGTTCCTGTCTAACATAACTTTATTTTATTTGATGGTAGAGATGTATTTACATTTACTACCTAAGGTACAACTACATGTTTCGGCTTTTGATAATAGCCATCTTCAGGTTGTACATGAATCCTTAGAAACTAGTTATACAAGATTCAATATGGGCTGTGTACAGTGGGGATGTGGGAGATGAGGAGGGCACGAGATCTTTTACGTGTCATGGAGGTTGGGGGGTGGGTACATGGGGTAACTACTATTATGTGTATTTCAGTCAATAATAGTTAGGTCTATGTATCATATTATGTGTGTGGAACATGTGTGTACACTAAATGCTTGTCCTATACATATGTGCTGTGCTACAATATACAAGAATATGGAATTTGTAGTTTTTGTAATAGGTACATTAAACTAAAAACTAAAAGGCAGACTGAAACTAAAATATAAAAATAAGGTGCTGTAAGGTAAACCCATATTGAGTCTTGTATAACTACTTTCTGAGGATTCATGTACAACCTGAAGATGGCTATTATCAAAAGCCGAAACATGTAGTTATACCTTAGGTAGTAAATGTAAACACCCCTATACCATCAAATAAAATAAAGTTGTGTTAGACAGGTACATACACTCTCTAGTTAATTGAACACAACGGGGATGACGAACCTTATGATTTCCATGAGGAAATTTTATCCACATTCGTGCCAAAGCATTTATGGACGAAAATGGAGTGAACCAGTGACTAGAGAGAGAGAGACTGTGGTCAGAGCATCCCTGTGGCCTCCTGGAAAAGTTGGCCATTGCAGTGTGTGAGCTATATGGGTCACATGTATTGGAGGCAGTAAATAGCACAGTTAAAAATTGGATGTGTAGTTAGTCATGATTCCAGGAAGCCTTACTAGTGAACACTGACCATTGGATATCTTGGTTAAAATATCAATGAAAGCATTTGTAAATTAGAAGTTGACAAAATGGAAGGAAGTGGCCAGTCACATCACAAGTTTGTGCATAGGTGAAGAATACATGGAAGTGTAAGAAACATAAGACAACTGTGAAGACTTTCAAGAAATGAGATTAGTAATGCCCTCGACAGTGCTGAAGGTGTTGTACTGTCTGAAGAAAGTGAAAGTTCGAAGAGTAAGAAGTATAGTGATGAGTGTGGTAGTAGTGAAGGTTTTAGGTGATTCTGAGATGAGTAGAAAGTTCATACTGTACTGCCTTATTATGCTGAGTAAATATGTGTGAATTGGAGTTTCAGATGTGAATAAAATATGTTTTCTTTCAATTTGACTTGAAAAGTTTTGGTTTATCTTACAGCAGGTGTGTCTTATGGTAATTTGAATGACTAATGAATGCAGTACTTTTCAGAATCAGGTATAACATTTTGACACAATTTGTTATCTATGCATTAGTCTCAATTCTGTTAGCATACAGGTGACTTTCTGTACATGGATAATGCATTCCTGAAAATGATTACCATGTATATCGTAAGCTGATAGAATGGTGCATCTCATTGCATGTAATACTAGGGGTTGAATTCTTGAACACCTACCTTCTAAGATTAAATGAAACATTAATATACTTTCTTACTTAACAATTAAATGACTGGAATGGTGTTTAAATTTTAGTGCATGGTTTATGAAAAACATGTTATTTGAACATGGGCCGGGTAGCTCAGTCGGTATAGCGACTGACTACGGGCTGGACGGTCTGGGATCGAATCATGATGGGGACAAGATTTTCCACCCGTCCAGACCAGCCCTGGGTCCCACCCAGCCTCCTGCACAATGGGTACCGGGTCTTGCCTGGGGGTAAAAGTGCGGCCAGGGCATGCTGCTGACTACTCACCCCCTTCTAGTGCTGTGGTTGTGGAAGAGTAGAGCTATACCTCTACCCACCCTCTGGGCCACACTGGGCCTGTAACGGGATCACTTTACCTTTACCTTTTCATATTATTTGAACAGAAAAAGATAAAATGATGAAGTAAATGGCATTTTACAGAAAATGAAAAATACTGTCAATTTTTTGTTGCCTAAACGTATAAAATGAATTCTTAGTGGTGTTTTTTATGTACTTTCATATATGTCAATATAGGTTGTTTAAAGATTAAGTCACAAGTGGAGTAAATGCTATTCAGAACAGCAAACAACTAAATATGGATAGTAACATTTACATAATTTCTAAATTTAAATTAATACATGTTAAGTATGGTTGGAGCTAGATTTTGCATAAGGCTGCTGGATGGACTGCATTAGATGGCACAGATGTTGTAGGTGAAGATGGAAGGCTGAAATAAAACTGCAGACATGTGAAAATGCAGATAATGAAGGTGCCTGTAGAGAGAGTCACCTGTGTGAACAATTTTTCATGACCCCTTTTTGATAAAATCCATTGAACTGTTTTTATACTCTCAGTGGGTTCATGATCCAGAGCTTGGGAACCACTGGTCTAAGTAGTTCCACTAGAAAATTGAAGTGTTATTTTCTGTCTATTCAACTATGACATGTTTATTTTAAAACTGTGCTCTGTATGTCCAAAATAACACATTCATTGATTGATAGTGATTTAGGAATAACCAGTAGTTGTTCTGGAGTTAGGAGTTTTGATATTTCAGCCAGTTTAGTGACTTGGATATGGACTGAAAGACTGAGGATTGCTGGCAGTAGCACAATATTTTTGTCTTCTGCTAAATGTCCAGACCAGCTGCAGGGTCCATCTAGGCTCCCTGGGGTAAAACAGCTGACTGCCATCTTGTATCTAGTGCTGAGATTCTGAATTCGTGGAGCTCTTTGTATGATAATTAGGCACAGGGAACTATTTATTTACATGGTACTTTGGTCGTTGGATCTGGACTTAATGCATGCTGCAGCAGGAGAGCTTAGAATCTGGGTCTGGCTGAGCAGCTGTAATGTTTCTGACTTATATTTTTAACAGTCCAGTTTGAGTCGTTGCTGATATGCTGGACTCCAGTTATTGTGACTGAAGTGTTTTGTGGTTTTCCTCTGTTCTTCCAGGGGACTGCAGGGTTCGTAAGTTGAAATAGTTCTTGCTCTGTTCTTTCTGCATCCTTTACAGTTTATCATTCACAATTTTACACTAAACTGTCTGATATACTGATAGCATCATTAAGTAAAACATAATTAACCTTTTGGTGCCGGAATTATTTTTTTAATTTTAGCACACCCTGTATATAAAATGTGAATAATACAGGAACCAAATACGTTAGAATTATGAAACAAACTGCATTCTGAAGAGAAAGAAACGGAGAGTATATAACATGTTTAAAATATTCAGTGCCTATTTTTTTTTTTTTTTGAAAATGTTTA
>Ga0123352_10008578_pt1 | contig 15912 bp, 7 predicted proteins | sample TergutLab28metaG_FD_89700 | JGI IMG/M metagenome (GOLD analysis project Ga0123352, IMG submission 89700) | Labiotermes labralis P1 segment gut microbial communities from Petit-Saut dam, French Guiana - Lab288 P1 | ecosystem: Host-associated > Arthropoda: Insects > Digestive system > Gut ... | reverse complement strand
CCATGGTGCAGAGTCCTTCTTGAGAAGCTAACTGGTTTTCAGCTAGTCAAGAAATTCCCCGCATTTTATGGAACCCGAAGGCTCATTACCGCACTCACAAGCGTCCGCCACCTGTCTCTATCCTGGCCAGCCCAATCCATTCCATATACCCACATCCCACCTCCTGGAGATCCATCCTAATAGTGTCCACCCATCTATGTCTAGGTCTCCCCAGTGGTCTCTTTCCCTCCGGTTTCCCCACCAAGACCCTATAAATTCCTTTCTCCTCACCTACACGCGCCACATGCCCAGCCCATCTCATTCTTCTCGATTTTATCACCCGCACAATATTGGGTGAGGTGTCTATCGTGTCATGGAAATTATTATTATTATTATTAGTAGTAGTAGTAGTAGTGGTGGTGGTAGTAGTAGTAGTGTAGTAGTAGTAGTAGTAGTAGTAGTAGTAGTGTAGTAGTAGAGTAGTAGTAGTGGTAGTAGAAGTAGTAGTAGTAGTAGTGGTAGTAGTAGTAGTAGTAGTAGTAATTACCTTCCTTAGAATACAACTCTGAAGTGGTTTAAAAAAGACAGGCAGTGTACTTATAAACGAAACAATGAGGCGCGTTTTTGTAACCATTGTTGTCATGCAAAAGCAAGAATTTTTACATATTCTGAGTGTGTGTCTGCGATCTTAGCTACCCAGCATGCAAAACGCATGCGCCGTATTTTATTGCCATTGTGGCTGTGACATGTTTCTTCACAAGTCTTAAAAAATGACACGTGTTTCGGGGTAAAAAGTTATTTAGCACAAAAATTGTGCCTTGATTTTCTCTACAAGTTTTGTCCGAAATATTTCGCATTCTAAGAAGAATTCAGCGCGATATTGCCGTAAACACAGTTCTTCATGTAAAGTACCCGTGATTCTTTTCAGATATCAATCAAATGTAAATTGGGCAAAGTACTCCAATATCAGATTTGAAGAAAATCCGTTCAGTTGGAGCCGAATTGTTCAATACGGACGGACAGATAGATATTACGAAGCTAACTGATTTTTTACAATTTTGCGAACATAACTAAAAATGCCCTAAACATTGTTTACTGCACTATTTTCGTAAATGTAATTCGGAAAATGGATAAAACGTGAAAATACCAAATATGTGGTTAGTGAACTACACGAATTTGTCATTTTCTGCTTCTGCCGACTTATCCACCGGAAAAGTTTCCCTTTTTGGCTGTTGGAGGTGACCTAAATTTTGATTTGGGCGTTGTGGCAGTGGCAGATTCCCACACTTGCTGAGAATAATATCTCGCTTATCTAGCGTGTGGGCCGTTATGTTTGTCCATACTCATCTTTGTATCGACAGTTAAGGAATCAGGGAATGCTTCCCAACCTAAGGTCGCGGTCGAACTGAAGGACTCCTGCTTCATACTTGGGAGGCCAAGGTATTACATCTCGGTCCTCAGACCGCCTGTCGTGGTTTTCCTCAGCTTTTCTAAGCAAATGCTGGAACATTACATCAATTTCAAGGACCAACATTTCCTTTACACCCTTCAAATTTCTTTGTTCAATGCTATACATCCTTAAATATTTACAGCAATATTAAGCATACTACACGCGCTTCATATTGCATGGTCCTTATGTCAGCTGACAACAGTAGTTTGTCACTAGGCGCCGATATTCAGCCACTCACGTGAGTGGTCGTCTGAGCGAGCTACGTTAAAAGGACAGACGAGCCGACAGGAAGTTGCAACTGATATTTATCGAGTAACACAACACAACGTGTTATTAGAAATGCTAACGCTCACAGTTGGTTGTATTTGTTAAGATAAGCAGATGGTAACTGCAGAAACATGTTGCTCTGTCTGCCTTGGCCTACAGATTTTCTACCTTACGGCTAGATAGCAGCGCTGAATACTGTCGCTATTTTTTGTTAGTATCTTTCTAAACATTTATAAAGAATCTGTCTCTCCAGAAATTTGTAAATTAGATTGGTTACGTGTTTGAATTAATTTTATATTATAAGTGAAAAATGCTAAATACGCGCAGAAGTCTACTTGTCTGTAGTTTCTATGCTCCACATTTAAAAACGGTGTTGATAGAGGAAACAGTTTTCAATTGAAATGTCAAGGGGCGTCAAGCTAGTAAACGAACGAATAAATCAGTTCGAAGAACAGCCAAGGGACGAAATGTTTCGTGATCTTGAAGACTAGTGCCATGTTAATGCTCCGTAGTGTATATACAAAGGAATGCTTAACAGAGGGTTGTTACTGGCGTTCATATAATTACCACGGGCCTATGCGAACAAGCAAGCGATAATACACGACATAAGAAGGCTCAGTAAGTAACAATGCCTGCACTTGGCTTTATTGCAGGTGAGGATCCTAACAAACTGTACACAACAGCACAACAAACTTTAGTTACGCTTGAAGTAGCTGGCATTGTTATGTTTAATGTGCAAGAAAGGAGCGTCGTGTTTAGTCTTCGAGACTGCTAGACAGATTTAGATTAAACTGCGTATGGAGCGTTGATGCTAAAGCTATTGAGGAAGTAAGGTGCTCGTTCATAGTTGTGCACCGGGACAAATGATGGTGGTTTCTGCACTTGGACTTTTATGTAATTTTCAGGAAGAATCAGAACTCTTTGGAAAATGCATCTGCTTCCATCCTCAGGCGAAAAAATGGAGAGGCACCTCCTGAACTGGAAAGTGTTTGAGATTACCTCCTACTAACGGAATCGACGAAGAGATTCTTTACCTAACTTTGTACCTGGCGAAAGACACATCGTCTGTTCTAGAAGTATTCCATTCTCTTTTGAATATTAGACGATAGTGAAAGTATAGAAACCCGTCAATATTAAGGCATTCTACCGAAACAACATGCATGCTCGGCCTGGACCGTCCTTACCCTTTTAAAAGGCCAGCGGTTAGTTTATAAACCACCAGGCTTAACATTCAAGAAATTTACATTCTGCGTTTGCGGTATATTTATGTGTTTTGTACAGTTCGCATAACAAATAGCGACTTTTGTCCTGTATAGCATTAACCGACTGGTTTTTATAAACAAGGTGAAAAGTGTTTACTGCGCGGTACGGACTGGTTATTGTAAAGAAAACAGAATGTCGTTCGTCCCTAAAGAGTTAATATGGTAATATAATACTCTTAACATTAGGAATACTCGGTAAAGTGTAGAGACTGTACAGCTGTTCGATGTGGAATCTTTTCAATCTTATATCTCTTCCGATATTTTTTCACCTCCCTGTTCTACACCATTCTTATTCACATCTAGAAGATAGTAATAATATAAATTGTGACGTTTTGCTGACCGTGCATCTCAGTATATTTATCTCAGTAATTAACCAAATTGATGCAAAACATTTTTGTTTTACAATAAGTTTATTTCATGCCTCTACATATTTCGAGCACATGTGCTCGAAACATGTAGAGGCATGAAATAAACTTATTGTAAAACAAAAATGTTTTGCATCAAGTTGGTTAATTACTGAGATAAATATAAATTGTGTTTCGGTGCCAATGTTAAATTTTTCGAGAGGGCTTCAGTGTTTTTGCAGTCAATGGTTTTTCTGTCCCAGTATAAAGAAAGCATTTCAAAACCCTGTAGCAGTAGAAAAATGTGAAGAGGCGCTTTCTGTTTGTTTGGTGTAACTGTGAAAATTTGCATTTACCTTACCCACTTTTAATGTACTTGCTGCTTTAAACTGTTTATTTGCAGACGGAAGATCTCTGGTTTAACCCCTGTAATTGTTCTGTGGTAGGAGTATGGAAATGTCTGGCCTTGAGCTACACGGTTGCATCTTGATTTCAGCTGAATCCTTTTTAGACACGAGTGGTTCGTAGGCGTTCTTTGCACGGGCTGAATGAAGTGAATCCATATAAAGCAGGATGTAACTGCCTTACGCCCAAAGGGCCGTCAGAGGCTAATGCGACGCCAAAACTATTTAAATGATTTCGATTAAATTTACATTTGGGCGTTTACAAAAAGTGTTGTCGCGCTTGTGACTATTTAACTTAAGACTGTGCAGTACAATGAAGTACAGTTATCCCTCTGCAAGACAAGATGGAGTATAGAGTGGGAGTGTAACTCCTATCATCCTTAACATCGACACTAGATGAACGAAGGTGGTCAGCTTCGTGAATCCGCAGCTTTACTCCCGGCGAAAATGCCTATGTCAACCAATGAATAAGAGGTTTGGTGGGCCTCAGAACCGGGACTGACACCAACATTTCGTCGCATTGTTCAAAACTGGTCAGTAAATCTGAAGGGAAGGGACTACCAAGACAGCATAAAAGGGAGGATAACAATAAGATGATTTTTAAGAATGTAAGGTTTGGGCTGGATTAACACAGAATGGGATCGAGTCTCTGGGTTTTGTGAAGTTCTGTAAAATGTACTGGAAGTCTTAAAGGTCGGACTTACTATCAGCTTCTCATGAAGGACTTTGTGTGGTTGGTTGGTTGGTTAGTTAGTTATTTGGTTGGTCCATCCTTGCCGGTAAAGGAGCCGGACTACCGCAGTTGGTGTAACGACCATGCTGCGGATTGGACAGTCCGGTGTTCGATTCCCAGCAGGGGCAAGAGATTTTTCTTTTTGTCAAAACGTCTCGACCGTCGCTGGAACCCCATCCAGGCACATTGCATTGGGTACCATGCTTCTTTCCACGTGGTAAAGCGGCCAGGGTGCACAGGTTAAGATTGCATGGAGCTTTGTACAACTTTGTACACCGTCATGGTGTGGGCAAGGAAAACTTCACCTTTATATGCATTTCAACGGAATTTTCATTCTTCATAATCTGCAGAAAATTGAAGAAAAAAATTGTGGGATCTGAAGTTAAAAGGAACATCAGTGACAAAGAATTGGTGTTACGAGAGCCTTGAGCGAAAGGTAGAGAAGAAATAGAGATTTCCCAACGGTGAACGTTTGTATTGCGATCTTCCGGGCTGTAACACCGTTCAGTTTGGCAGGTGTGTGACAGCCTCTACTGTATCTAAGCCCAGACGACCACAACATAAATCGCGATAACGTCACTGATATTTGAGAGTTCTTTCAGAAATCGACGCCCTACAATATTACATCCTATTCATTCAGACTGTAGGGTTGCTGAGTCGGATGACGTGTGAATGGTTTGGTTTGTGCTGCTGCCACTTGCGGCACTGTCTTCATGAGAAAGACCAGTAGGGACGTCGCGGATCAGTGACGACACCAGATGAGTTTGTTTTGCCATCGGATCCATCCCGACTACTCTGTGGCTCGTCTTCGCCCTCACTTGGCCGGAACATTGTGAGGTTCGAGGTTCCATACAGTAGAAGTAAAGATGGGTGATGCATGGGTCTGGAGTCGGGAGTGACAGGTCATCAGTATTAGAGTCAACCTAGTGCCGTTACTAACCAACCAACCAAATCCATGGAGAAGAATCCGTCAGAAGCTAATGTTATTCGGCCTTTAACATGTGTCAGTGTTTAATTGAGCCACAGAATGCAACACAGTGCTCGTTCACAAGAACCGTCACTGCTTACTGTTCTGTGCCAGATAAATACAAGTTTATCCTCTGCTATCTTATTTGATTAAAATCCATTTAAATGTTATTTTCACATCTACGATCAGTACTCTCGATTTACCTTTTTCCTTCATGTTCTCTGACCTAAATATTGAATTAATTTTGCTTTTCTTCCTTGGGTGCTACGTGTCCCGCCCATCTCACCTTCTTTGATTTGATCATCCTTCGTAATAACGAATAATAATAATAATAATAATAATAATATAGACAATATGAAGTTGTTGATTATGCATTCTTTAAGTTATATTTTTTATCAATTTATATATGGTTGTATTCCTGTTTAATACTGTAATTTATGCATTTTTATTGTTTTATCTATATATACTTATTGTATGTTTATGTATCTCATCGTGCCAGCTGGCACTCTTTGGCTACCCTGACTGAGGTTTTTCCGTGCTTTTTCCTAAGTTGTAAAGCAAATGCCAGGGTAAAACGCGCAAAGATGGGGCACGGCACGCACTCTTCCAAATTTTTGTGTCGTTCTATGTATTGTTTGTTTTGTGTCGTTCTTTGTATTGTTTGTGTGTTAATGTGTGCTGTACTGCTGCCACCGGAGGACTACCCAACTGCAGTTAACAAATATATAATATAATATAATATAATCATATCATATCATATCATATATCATACCATATCATATCATATATCAATAATAATACCCGGCGAGGAGTACAGATTATGAAGCCCATTATTTTGTAATTTTCTCAACACTGCTCTTATTTCTCCTTAGATCCAAATGTGCTGTTCATAACCGCAATGTAGATAAAGTTATGCAGTCCGTTTGCACGCCTTAAGGCGTATGTAAGTCCAGCGGCTATTCCGTTAGTTCCTAATTATGCAAATTTAAAGTTAAAATTTCTGATTTCTCATCTGCTGCACGGCTTAATGTTATTTTAATGTAAATGAGCTGCCCTCTACCCCACTTCTTCCCTTTTATGGAACTGTAGCACTACCTGATGGTGGCTGCAATTACCGACCGAAACATGTAGCGGTGAATGTGATGAACAACAAGTATAGAATCCTTGATTTTAAGCTTTTGCCGTGTTCTATATGTAATATGTTTTCTTTTGGGTAATTCCCGGCCGGGGAATTACCCAAAAGAAAACATATTACATATAGAATCATTTATGATGTTGTATTAATAGAAAAATCAATACGCTAAAATTGAGGAAACCTGCTACCCTGACTGAGGTATCCCGTGGTTTCTGTAACTCTATGAAAATACAGAAACGGTACCTCAAATTTTGTCATATCCGCCTATATACACACCCTTTCCAATTCCTTGTTCAGTAATCATACTGACATTCGACACTATGTAATCCGAGTTACGGACAGCGTCGTCAAATAAAGCATCAGTGTATAGAACAATATATATATACAATAGTCTGTCATCCCGACTGTATGGGGCGAGGGGTGGTAAGGATTACCGGGTATAAGGACCAGAGACAGGAAACTTCGTGGTGAAGGTAACAAATAAATATTCGTCCCTTAATGCTAAAGTGAAACTTTTTAAAGTGGAAATACTGTACCTGACAGTGTATAATAACAGTTATAATAAAGCAATAATGGTGATTATAATAATAATATTCAAGAAAATATGGGTGAAATTAGACAACGAACACTGGTATGACCATGCACCAAAGTCAGTCGAAAAAAGTAATGAAGTTAAGATTACCGGATTATGGAACCATCAAGTGCGAACCGAAAGAACTACTCCTAAAAAGAAACTGGACATCATAATCCGTGATAATAAACAAGGTACAAGCATGTTAACAGATGCTGCAATTTGTGGAGACGGAAATGTGATCAAGAAAGAAGCTGGGAAGATTTTAAAATATAAAGACTTCATAATAGAAATTCAGCGCATGTGGAATGTGGAAACAAAAGTGATACCGGTAATAACAGGGCCGACTGGAACCATTCGAAAATCACTCAGACAGTACCTGAACAGCGTACCGGGAAAGCACGAAATTAAGGAACTACAAAAGGCAGCCATATTGGGCACTGCACACATACTGCGGAAAGTGCTGATGTAAAAGTAAAGGTAAAGCAATCCTATTACAGGCCTGGACAGATCCTGAGGGTTCCAGGAGGTTGAGGTTCCCAGCTTTCAAGACAATTGGCACAGGATGGTGGTAAGGTTGTTAGCCCTAAGCACAGGCCGCTTTTAACCCACAGGAAATATTCCTGGTACTCATTTCTGTCAGAGGCTGAGTCAGCCCCAGGATCATAGTGCGGTCGGAAGTATCATCTCAATGAAAAGCTAATGTAAAAGTACAAAACTTATTTCACGGGCGAAATAACATTACATGTAGCACAAATTGTAAATACAGAACAGTTGCAACAGTATATAGCCTAGAAACATGTTTTATTTCAGGTATGTAATTATAAATCCCTAATATACGTGATAAAGAGTAATAATAATAATAATAATAATAATAATAATAGTGTACTGTATTTATAATTTTAATGGGCAATACTGGTCTATTTTTGACCTAAAATTGTTCGGACCACCCAGGGATCGGGTTATCGAGGGTCCACTGTATTTTGTAAGTTTGTAGATACCAAACGTAAAGAAAAATATTTCTCTACTAAATAGTAGCATGCAATCTCTTCTACTCTTATTTTATACGAAACTGGATTTTCTACTTGTTAGTGTTATTCAAATCCTCAGCGCTGTCCTCATTCTTTACTGAAACACTTGCCAAAGAATTATTGCCTATAAGACTTTGTTCTAATGTTCACTGTTGTGCAAATAGACAGACACCGTTTCTTTTCAACTCATCAAATGGCTAGTACAGTTAGATCCTGTAAAGTATCTAAAGTCTGATGCACCAAGCCCAAAGTAACGAACCATCAACGGTTCCAGGATCACAGGTTGGTAACTTTTTATGGTCTGAGATAATAACTTACGAATGAAACATCTTTGTTCTGCTAGACCATATGGGGAGGGGGCCCTTCTTACATTCTGGTAATTCTAGACGACTACTTCTCCTTCATGTCACAGATTTTGCAGCTCGTGTAATCCTGGTGCAGACAGACTGTCATATACAAGACATGGCCACTTGGTTTAAAATGGCAGCAAAGAACTCACTTCGTCTCCTTTGACGAATATTACCAACTTTGTCGAAACTGGATGACGCGTTCTGTTGCCCTCTGTTGCTTGCGTCTTCCGGTCGGTTCAACGGCTCCGAGGAAAGGAAGAAGAAATGTCTGTCAGAGAACACCTGCTTTCTGTTAAAACTAAAGATTATTCTAGCGTGTAAAGCCCTTAGATATTTATAATTGCAGCTGCGCCAGTGTGCATGATGATCAATTCAACAGACCGCTGATGCAAAAAGTAAGCAGAGTCTAAAATTGACTGTCCGCTTTTGCGAAAAAATTTAAGTAAATTTATGCGTAACGTAAATTTATGGCTCCTTAGCTCGTTTGTAGTTAAATTATTTCTAAACCCGTAACACTCCCAGTACGAGTTCACTTAGCGTAAGAACTGTACTCAGTATTTATTTGCGTGTTGTGGTTGAAGTGAATATTCAGGTTATTACCCCCAAGAAGCGAGTAAAAACACGTGGGGGTCAACATGTGAAGGGCCCATTATTGTAGCCTGATTGTAACCAAAATTCGAATATGTGACAAATTTTAGAGTAACTACACAGCATTAAGGGAGCTGGATTGGCGTTGTCCTTATAGCAATTCGCTTCGAGCTGGACAATCTGCAGTTCAAATCCTGGTGGGGGCGAGGTTTCCCGCACCCGTCCAAATCGGACCTGGGACCAACACAACCTCCTGTACAATGAGTACAAGGTAATTCCCTGGGGTAAAGCGGCCGGATCATGGCGTTGACCACCCACCCCCTCTAGCTCTGAGGTTAAAGAAAGAATAGAGCTGTACTTCTATTCCACCTCTAACTTCATGGCTTGATATGGGCTGCATTTTACTTTTTCTTAGCCGACATCAGTTTTACAAATATCCTCTCAGCCGTTCAAGAACTTCGGACATGGACAAACAAAAGAGGCAGACAGATTAAACATGACGACAGAGCTAATAATAAAATTTTTGTAACGTTTCGTCACTAACGCGGCAAACGTTGTATGTGGTCAAATGTGAATGACAAGGATAGGTGGGGTTTTACGACCTTCTGTATTTTTGCAACGGAAATGATTGCATTTCTTATAAGTTTTCCCTCCGCTTGCACACCATGCCACACAGAAGCACGGTTTTGGAGGTTAAGCTACCAACGACCTTAACCAGAGAATTTTACGAACGTTGGTGGTTACCTACTAAGTCAGAGCTCCTGGTACCCTTTGAATAGTCCTGGAGGGCGAGAAAAGCAGTTTGAAAGAGGAGTCGTCTGGCGGGTATCAAACCTGTAGCCTAATAGCTATACTAACTAAACCAGAATAGAACAAAAATGTTTGTTTCCAACAGTAGAGTTATAGGTCTTTCGAGAACAGATAAAATAAGTATTCGAACCAAGTATCTGCCTGTGATTTTATGTATGGGTGCAAGTAACACTTTCTACACTATGCTAATTTTCTTTTTATTCTTCTGCAGGTCCATAGGTCTAACAAGTTGTCTTATGGTCACAATAGGAATAGAGACAATGTTGGCAAACATTCTTTACAATGCACGTAGTGTAAAGTCTCTGGCTTCGCTCTACAGGGCCGTCAGTCTAGGGTCGGTAGGTTCGAATTCTTGTATTTTTCGATGAATTGAACTTAAATAACAGCTTCCGTAGAATTAATGAAGAAAGGAGGATTTCATTCACCTAAAAGCACCTTCAACGTGTGAGTCTTGTGCATCCGAGTCATTTGCAAAAGAAATTAAATGTAACTTTTCATAAATGCGGTCAGTCTTTCTGTAGCATTGCTTTCTACAACAACTGTGATTTCTGCCATCATTGTTTCTAGCTGCTAAGGGATATCAGTAACCAATAATAAACTCCTAGTTATTGCGTGGTCTGTGACGCCAGATGTTTTAAATTCGCTGCAATAACTGCGTCATTTTTTAATGACCCTGTATAACTGAGCATACATATTTCTTGAGTTTCTTATTTGGCTGAGCTAATAGCTGAACTTTAGGCTTGAGGGCGTCTTCCTTGTTTAGCAATGTTGATGCTTTATTTGCACAAATGAGATTAACAACACCCTTTTCATACTGTGACAAGAACTGACTTTCTTGTACTTGAAAATGAACAGCCATGTCCTAGACTGTCATTTTTTTTATATGTCATGTGTAAACAAGCTACTCACGAAGCCCGTGCTGAAACCACTTCGAGTAAATATCGTACTGATAATCTACCATTAGTTGACCAGAATAATTTCCTACATTTCTAAACAATCAGTGAATTCCTTTACGTGTTACAAAACTACATTCAGTCGTGACATTGTGCATGTATTATTTGCAATTAAATAATACAAAACACTCAGAAACGGCTGTTTCTTGCTCGGATACATATTTTTCTTCCCTTGTCAGTATCAAAACATGTGGTAGCTAAAACTTTGGAACTGGAATAACACCCGAGTTAAGAAATTAAATGTACACGTGTCAATGACAAGACAGGCAATGTACATATAACGTAACAGTGAGGCACGTTCACATAACCATTGTTGCCGTGGAAAAGCAATATGTATTACATATTCTGAGTGTGTGTTTGTGTTGTTGCACATTCTCTGCATCTCATTGTATTCTCGTCTGTGAACTGTCTCGCTGTGCTTTTTTTCTACATTATCTTATAAACGGCACGATTTTCAGAAAAAAAAAGGTTTTGTTATAAAATGTGTTCTGATTTTCTATTCAACTTTTTCTGAAACTTTTCTTATTCTAAGAATAATTAAACAAGATATGATCATAAATGCAAATAGACCTTCATGTAAAGTGCCCGTTTTTCTTGTCAGTTTTCAATGAAACTATTTTTTTTTGATAGGTTCTCGAAAAATAACCAAACGTCAAATATCGTGAAAATCCGTCCAGTGGGAGCCGAGTTGTTCCATGCGGACTGAAACACAGACGGACAGACATGACCAAGCTAAGAGTCGCTTTTCGCAATTTCGCAAGCAGGCCTAAAAAAAGGTTGAGAATGAGGATTTGAATACCATGTCTACAGTCAAACTGTCCAGAACACGGACCAAAATTCGTGAATCTGGAATTAATGCCTTTGTCCAAGTATATGTCCAAAAATCTCAGATATGGAGTGCAGTAAGGACTACATTGACAAAAGTGTTCCGGACAGAGTGGTCCTCCAGCTTAGCTGTGAGTGTGGGAGCAAATATCCATAGGAAGCGCCATATTTCGAAATGTTAACCACGATCCCGTACCTTTTTTATTCTTAATTTTACTCTGTACATCTTTGCAGATGTAAGTATGAGCAGTTGCAGCCTGTCCAGTGAGTTGGCAGCAATGTATGGCCGGCCAGAACGAGTATATAATTCCATCTGACAGATATAAGTACACGGATTAATAAGCTACAAGGTGACTGTGCTTCATCCTATGCGTGTAACAACATTCATTAGACCATTAATTCTCATCTAACAGTTGACTGTTAAGCACAGTTCCACTATGCGTGTTCGCTGTTAGCTTATGTGTTACACGAATTAGGTAGAGCCAAGCACCGTGTTTGAATCTCGTTAATTCTGTATCTAACATCGTTAATTGTGGAATTGCAGGCAGACGGCCTGGATGCAGAATATCAGACGAATCATTAGTTTTGAACAGTAAGATGTACTTAACACTCGATTCTGTTCTTCGCAACGAAATCCACCGAGATGGGCGTTTCTTAAGAAGTCACTGTTTTCTCAGTTAGTCAAGAAATTCCTTGTGTGTAGATGATCCCGTCGGTTCACGGCCATCTTCACAATAGCTCATTACTCGTCTCAACTAAGAGATGATTCAGTCTACATTCTTCCATATTATTCAATTTTAATATTATCCTTCCATAATCGCCTAGACCTTCTAAGCGCCCTCCTCTCGTTCTGTTTTTTTTAAATAAAAACCCTCTAACGCGTTTGTGTTCTGTCTAGCATGCTGCATTCCTCTGACATCTCATCCCACGTGATTTGATAATCCTAAATGTATTTGGCGTGGAATACAAATTATGAAGTTCCCAATTTATAGCTTTCTCCAGGCTTGTGTTTCGTCCTTCCTCTTACACTCGTTAATCCATGGACTTTTTAACTTTTCGTACGCATTCGCAGAAACACGTGTCGTCTAATTGTCTTAAACGATTTTGTTGTTTCTTCACAAAGAAAGGCAAAGTTGTGAAGTTTTCTACCCTTTCAGAAAACAATACATTATTCATTATATTTCACGAAAGATAAAAAGTCTCGATTGTCCCCGTGCAGGGCATGAAGTCACACGGAGGGGGGGGGGGCAGAATTATAGTTCCCTTGTTTCTTAACCTCGATAATAGAAGGAGGTAGGTGGGCCGAGTAGCTCAGTCGGTATAGCGTCTCGCTACGGGCTGGACGGTCCGGGGATCGAATCTCAGTGGGGACGAGATTTTCCGCCCTTCCAGACCCAGCCTCCTGTAAAATGGGTACCGCGCCTTTCCCGGGGTTAGAGTGCGGCCGGGGCGTGCTGCTGAACACTCACCCCTTCTAGTGCCGCGGTCATGGAATAGTAGAGCTATACCTCTACCCATCCTCTGGGCCACACAGGGCCTGTAACGGGAAAACTGTACCTTTTACTAGAAGGAGGTAAGACCAACTTCACGCCCCGGCCGCTTTACCCCCTGGAACGACCACCGGTACCTATTGAGTAGGAACCAGTCTGGTCGTTTTTGAAAAGACCGAAGTCCCTTACCCTTTCTTTAATTCGAACAAAAGATCGTTCAGTATAAGAAAATCGTCATGTCATCATCAGCGAATTTTTGTGTGTTTCAGTAGAACGCAAGGCGGTTGCGCAAGGCAGTGGGTTAAATCGAATTTGGGTTGGACAGTAGGCCTACTCGCCAGTGTCACACGTATTAACAGATACAGTTCTTCATCAATTGTGTGTCACAACCCTGATAACGTTCATGTACTTCAAATTGTAACTAGTAATTACTTTTTGCTTTACTCAATTATTATACCAACCACTGCACATATATAAATTTTATAAATTTTATATATGTGCAGTGGTTGGTGTAATAATTGAGTAACTCGACAACATGCACCGTGTAACAATAAAAATATTTGTTTGGGGTTACAGCGCGCTCTATCTACGACATTTATATCAATAAATTTTACAAAGGATTATATTTTTTATGTGCAGCCGGTGTAGCGCTGTCAGTATAATGACAAGGCTATGGGATGAACGGTAGGGGAATCGTCATTCGACTCTCGGCGGGGGAACGAGATCGATTTTTCTGTTAACCCTCCATGATTGTGCTGGACGCACTGAACCTCCTATCCACTGGATACCTGATGATTATTTCCCAGGCGGCAAAGCAGCCGGCGGGTGAAACTGATTACTCATCTCCATCGGGTGTCCAGGTTAACAAAACATGGAGCCAGACCTCCACTCACCCATGCGATGTCAAATTCACTCTAAGTTTATTAGAAATATGTCTCGTTATCACCACATAATGAGCTGAATTCTTCACCTGAAACGGGCTCACAGTACGAAAGTACAAACGCAATTACGCCTAGTGAATATCCGTGTGTATACGAGAGAATCGTTTCGCAAATAAATAATTTATAATTCATAATGTTATTAAGAGTGCTGATATTGTATGGATTTTTACCGTGCAACAGAAAATCTCCATGCATTCGTTTCAGTTCAGTTTAAGAAAAATTCGTGGTTGAAAATTCAACAATCACTTAGTTAGTAAAGAAACTGAACGATTTTTATGGAACCCAAAAGTTACTGACTACATTCACAATACACCGCCAGTTCTTGCTATCCAAAGCTAGGTGAACCTAGTTCACACCCTCCCATAATGTATACGTCATGTACATTTTTAATATATCCTCCTTCATGTTTTTTGTACTAAAAGAATTTTTTCATATCGTGCTACAGTCTCAGTCCATCTCATACTTCTTCAGTGAATGGTAGCCTACAGGTTGTGAAGCTCCACGTTAAGCATTTTGTTACTGCCACCAATTCTCCCTCTTCTTTTGAAATCTTCTCTGCTACGTGAACGCAACTTTATAGCTAGTTACTTCAAAGCTCTCTCAGCGTTACTTCACCTGAGTGGGAGAATATAGTCTTGGTACATACCGGAACAGTAGCGCGGGTTCATTGCTCTCCTCTTCCTGTGCAAGTTCCAGGTTCTTGTACTCCGCTGTAACTCTATATGTGTCATTTGCTGAGAACCGCACGTAATGTAGCTGGTTCGGCCCTCACTTTGTCAGAACTCGTTAAGATGATGGACACTGATCGCTTATATTCGTACATTCCAAGGAATGGATCAAGTTTTCATAGTTTGATACAGGAAGTTTCAAAACGGGTGTAAACGCCTTTATCTACTCATCGCTAATTTGAACGATATGAAAAGAGAGCTAGCCAAAAATGTGCGATCATACAGTGAGATATAGTTTAGCGCGCGCCTGCCGAGATTTTAAGTACAGGTATGCGCCGTATTACGACGTTTCGGTCAACGACGGACTGCATATACGACGGAGGTCCCATGAGATTATGATATTATAATATATCATAATATAATATTATATTATTTACCATTTTGTTACAATTGCCTACAGTATTCAGTACAGTAACATGCTGTATAGGTTTGTAGCCTAAGAGCAATAGACTATATATAGACTACGTGTGCAGTAGGCTATACTCTCTATGTTTGTGTAAATACACTGTATGACATTCGCACAATGACGAAATCACCTAACGACGCATTTCTCAAAAACGTATGCCCGTCGTTAAGCGACGCATGTCTGTAGTTATTTCCGTGAGGCAAGGCGGAACCTAAGACCCCGAGAACTTCTCCGAGAACATCCAGCTTTCCGTCCCGCGAAAAGAATGGATTCTTTCTAGAAAGAGAAGAGGATGCTTATGAATCTCCACTGTATTGACGTGGTCAAGAATCCATGGCAATATCCTGTTATCATTCTACAGTTCTGAGCTTTGCTAATTATGTGTTTCTTTTAGGAAGGCACCAAAAGAAAAGAAAAGTGACACATCCTGTTCTACGAATAGCAAATATTGTTTGAAAAATGCTCTTTTATAAGATGTGACGTAGTGTTTATTGATACAAGTATACCGACTTTTTAGAGGTTTTAGGTTCCTGTGACCGTGCATCGTGAGCAAAGTGTGAAGAGAGAGAAAACCAACAAGATGCAACAATCAGATATTTATTATCAACTTCTGTCTCAACATGTTTCGGGCATCATTATGCCCATCTTCAGGAGAACAAAGACCGTGTGTTACTGCAT
>Ga0123352_10008574_pt1 | contig 15915 bp, 8 predicted proteins | sample TergutLab28metaG_FD_89700 | JGI IMG/M metagenome (GOLD analysis project Ga0123352, IMG submission 89700) | Labiotermes labralis P1 segment gut microbial communities from Petit-Saut dam, French Guiana - Lab288 P1 | ecosystem: Host-associated > Arthropoda: Insects > Digestive system > Gut ... | reverse complement strand
TGTGTGAAGATCGCCTGTTGTTCGTCTCAATTGATCGTCACGTTTCTTTAGGCAGACCGCAGCACCCAAACTGCAAGCGAGCGGTCAGTCTGGTGTATCCACCTTCATTTGGTTAACTGCGCTGTTCATCCAACCCCAAAACCACGCGATCCTCACACACGCGTTGCAAAGTGCATTGAGGCTGACGGTGGGATTTTCGAACATTTATTGTGAATGTGTGAAAACTGTCATTTCTGCGTAAAAAGTCATTTAGAAATTAAAAATAAAATTAACAGTAAGTAGTTTCCCTTTCTTTACTACAATTAACAATAATTTTTTATTTGTAGATTCAAACAGCTGTATCTCGGCAACCATTCAGTATTATACACATCTTCATATGAAACTTTTTCTCACAATAACCGACACTGTCATCTCCCAAAATACTGAATTATCGTCCTGAATCACCCTGCATTACATTTGTTCACGTCTTTGTGCAAATTACTGTATTCTACTTCGCCCTGCACTGAGGAAGCTCAAGCAAACTGCAGTACAGAACGTATATACAGGAATGGAATGAGGAAGCAACGGAACGGAGAAAACTGCGAAGGGAACAGAGCAGGATGGAGTAGAGCGGGTCACATGGCGCGCAAATGAGAGCTGATAAAGGAAGAGAAAATTTTAGTAGGATAAGAGGAAAAGATACCACTTGGGAAAACTAGACAAAGATGACACCATATTAACACTACACCTATCTTGGAAAAAAAAAACAGGTTTGGACTGGTTTCAACTGGCTGAAGATAAAAGAGTCCAATGCCCACAAATTGTGAATGCCATTTCTAACTCCACGCCTGTTCATTCATTGACACCTGTAGAGAGATTTTACGAAAATAATAACGAAGGTAACGCCGAATAGTTGGTATATAGGTGCATACGTTTCGGAGCAACCTTGACGCCCATTTCCAGAACAGAATTGCCTACACTGAAGATGTAGGCAAAACGTCCCTCCGAAACGTTCGTAACAACACACCACACCACAGACGTCACAGCCTTATCAAATGCGATCTTAATACTCATCCCGCTTATACAGTAGTTTCGATGTTCGTGATTAATACTTTCTACTTTCACGAACATCGGAACTACGAATCGGAGACCATATTGAATGAAAAACGCCCACTTGCTTCCAAGGCCCTATGAAATACCTTAACAAAACAAAAAACCAACCCCAAAAAAGCATAAAAAGTTGGCATTCTAAAGCTGTAAAATGTTATTTTCCATAAAATACAAACCATGTGGGAACATATCGTTCTTTAAACGACTGCAGCACAGGCTCCGGCCATGGCGCACGCAATGAATCTCAGCTAATGTAAGACGGAGATCGACTTATCTGAGAGGGATCTGGGCAGTAGCAGGATTATTCGGGAATACCGCAATGTACTTAAGGTATAATCGTCTACCGCATCACACTTAATGTCTATACCGCAATGCCCTTAAAATCTACAGTGAAATGCCCATAAGGTCTACACCGCAATGCCCTTGAAGTCCATAAAGCAATTCTCTTAAAGTCCATACTGCAATGCCCATACGGCATGTACCGCCATGCACATAAGTGTACATAACAATGCCCATACGGTCTACATAGCAATGCCGTTATCAAGACACACAAAACAACACACAGCATCAGTCACAAAGTCGCTTTACACATTACCAGGTTTTATGTCTAAAAGGTGCTACTACCTGTTTCGGCTTTTCCCATAAAGCCATTATCAGGCACGAGTGTCGACAGTGTAACACAGGTAAGGTCTCTGTATAGAGAAACTGTAGCAACTGAAAGCACTCAGAACTAAATTGTACAGTTTATTCTTGCAAAACCAGCCGAAACACGATTAAAAGTTAAAATTTCCAGAAATACATTCAAACAATACACTACGAATTGTACAGTGTTAGAAGGCACAGTGTCTGACAGCGACAGATAATTGAACAAACCTCCTACAGCGATGAAGATGTTACTGTGAGTGTGAACCAGGAACTGTTTGGTGCAGATCTTAGTCCTAAGCCGCTAATATTCTTGAAGCTACTCCCTGTTTTACTGAGTGGAGGTTGTTAACCCTTTAAATACCGAATTAAATCCCGTCTGCCATTTGCTGGCATTATTAGGAACTCACCATATTCTCCACGTTAGCAGGATAAGGGTTAAAAGTGAAAGAAGTAAACTTCACCCTATAGCTCAGAGGGACAGTAGAGGTGTAGCTCTATTCTTTCTTTGGCCTCGGCGCTAGATGGGGTTGATCTGTAAAAACCACTTCCCGGCCGCTTTACTCCCAGGAATGACCTGACATTGCATATGGCGCTGGGTGGGCCCCAGTGCCGCCCCGGACGGGTGCAGAGGGGAGGACTGTCACTGTGCGTAATATAGACTGCTTATGGACGGACAACAAGACGGAAAGTGCCACTATAAGATTATCTTGCTACTACGGCTCCTCTTTGTAACCGCTGAATGTTGCACACCGACAGCTCCAATAATGTCAGAACGCCCGCACGACGGAGCCACATCAACCGCAGCAAGGCATAGTTAATGGGACTCTGCAGCGAGCACTTGCCAAATGGCAGTCGCTTTACATATCATGCCCTGCCCGCAGCAAAATGCTAATTAGTGGTCGGTGTGGCCAATCGTTTCGGCATTAAGCAAACCGACTTGTCTTCAAGAGTACATATTAAGCCACACGGTGCGAATTAATTAGGGCCGACCACGCAAAGAGAATTGCAGGTTCGGATGTGTACTGCATTCTGCACAGTTCCACCGATCTGTGTTGGGGCGATATCAAACAGAATGAGATTGACAGATCATGTAGCAAGTATGGCAGATGATCTTCTATAATATTTCAGTCAGAAAATATAAATACTCCTTGGGATGAGTAAGGATATTCATTCATTCGTTAGTATTCACCCCTAGAGGCCGGTCCGGCAGGAACCAGAGCCCGGTCATGGGACCGATATGGCTGATGGTACACTGCATTCTAGGCAAGTTCTTGGGGGTAGTTTGCCATTGCTTTCCCCCGCCTTTAGACTTCCCACTTTCGCTGCCACGTGCCCCTGCGTCCTCAGCGACGCGAGAGACCTCTAGCAGCGAAAGGTGAACCTGGGGGCGAGAAAGACGTCCGGTAGTAATTTTTCCTAAATTCCTACTTCCACGTAAATTTAGGGATCTTTTACATGCCGCAAATCTACGTCATGGGACCGACGGCTTTACTTCCCCTCCGAAGGAAGGCGTGCTGAGGATTTTTTCGCCCTAAAAATTCGGCGGCTTCGGCCGGGTTTGAACCCGCGAACTTGGGTACCAAAGGCCAGCAGAGTAAGGATATAGGGGAGAATAATATTAAAATGGAAATATATGTGGTAGACGTTTACATTACAAAACACTGAACTTTCGACTGGAAAAATCCAATCCTGAGCAGATCCGCCAAACGAAGAAGAAACGTTTTTGGTGTTGGGCCCTCCCCCCGCCCTCCAAATAAAAAAGCTGCAAACATGCAGCTACTAGCCGCATGATACCTGTTCGCCAGTAACAAGTTGCAAACCGCTAACACACTGCGGTGGGCACTCTTGTTACAATTATCGGTAAGCTAGCAATTCAAATTCTGGTTGCGGTCGGACGAAAACCCACGCACGTTCCTGCGCCTGTAGGAGTGGCACCCCTGCTTAAGGCAGTGCCACGGCTCAGGCGGTCATTTGCCGGCCTTCGTCGCGGAGGCCCATGTTCAATCTCAGGTCAGTCCTTGTGTGTCCGTGGAGCACAAGGTGGCACTGTGACTTCATTTGTCTCCTCTCAGCGTCACTCCAACAACGCTCCATATTCATTCAAATTTCACCAGCGTTACACAATCTTAGGAATGGTCAGCGTCTTCAAAAAACAAACAAAAAAATATATACATACATTTTTTGACGTTTTGCTGACTGTACATCTCAGTATATTTATCTCAGTATTTAACCAACTTGATGCACAAAATTTTGTTTCACAATAAGTTTTATTTCATGCCTCTACATGTTTCGAGCATATGTGCTCATCATCAGGAGGTTTTGACCTACCGATGATGAGCACATATGCTCGAAACATGTAGAGGCATGAAATAAAACTTATTGTGAAACAAACTTTGTGCATCAAGTTGGTTAAATACTGAGATAAGTATGCATACATGTTTATCGAGGGCCGGGATAGCTCAGTCGGTATAGCGACTCGCTACGGGTTGGACGGTCCGGGAGGTCGAACCCCGGTGGGGGCGAAATTTTCCACACCGGTCCAGACCGACCCTTCGGCCCACCCAGCCTCCTGTACAATAGGTTACGCATCTCTCCCCCGGAAGTAAAATGGCCGGGGCGTGGAGTTGACCACCCCCCCCCCTTCTAGCGCCGAGGTTAAAGAAAGAGTACAGCTGTACCTCTACTCCCGCTCTCGGCCTTCATGGCCTGTTCTAGTGCGAACTATTTGCATATATATATATATATATATATATATATATATCGGGGCAGGGCATTTTGAAAGAAAAAGACGTGCGATAATAAATGAAACAAATTGTTACGTTCTGCTCGGCTTGTTTTCGGCCTTACATTTGCCGATACGGTGACACAATGAACAGCATGCGAGCGCGCCGGAATTATGTCAGGACTGTACTTGTCTCCTAAACTACATTTCATGAACAACAATATGCGAGGCGATTCACCTGACGGCTCAGAATTACATTGTCACCAAGACGATGACACAACTTTTGTCGCGTGGTTTAAAATGAAGCAGCTGGGAATTAAATCACTTTTGTTAGCATAACTGTCACCATTATCTGAGAATGCTGCTGGACATGTTGACGAGCCACATTCGAACAGTTCGTATCTCATGTTGCACGATTACAGAACGTAATCCGACTACAGGCATCCGGACTAACTACAGCATTATGACAACGAATTACCGGAAACTGCACAAATTGTTTTGTGATAAATGTCTGACAGCCAGACATTGCTCTAAATGACAAGTCGCTTGAAGAGTGCAGCACACGTCTGTGTACTGCGGAATTGTAGCAGCGTCGAGGTGGCTGCTCTGGTGCGTGTAATTCACACTGGACTCCACAATCCACAGATCCTTACAGCACCAACAGTTCTGCTATCGTGTATTTCAGTCTAATTAGCAGCTACGTGTTCAGGATTTATTGCTCCGGCTTAATTCAGCTCCGTGAAGATGGCGGTTATGCAGAAACATGTAGCAGCTCGTTAGGAGTGAAATACACACTAGTGGAACTGTGCATTTGTTGGTACTGTTCAAAGGTAAAGTAATACCATTAAAGGCCCTGAGCGTTCCAGAAGGTTGAGGCTCCCAGATTTCATGAAAATCGGCAAATGAAGGTGGTGTTGTCAGCCCTACGCACCGGCCGCCTTTACCCCCAGAAAATATTCCTGGTACACATTTCTGTTAGAGGTTGTGCCGACCCCAGGGCCATAGCGCGGCCGGAAGGGTTATGTCAATGAAAAATTCCGATGACACCATCGGGAATTGAACCCGCTTCCTTCCGGCTTGTAGCGCAGTGCCTCAACCAACTGCGCCACCTCGTACTGTTGGTACTGTTATGGATTTGTAAATCATTTACAATGCACGGAATTAACAATATGAAAGTGGGCTTCATAATGTTTTCTGTGAGGTACGAACTGCGGCAACAAATAGTATTTACATGAACTTCAGACTGCGTGCCAAACAAACCTTAACTGTGGCGCAATCGTCCGACCCAAGGACAAGTATCATTCGCTCCAGTGGGTGTAATTAATTACCAATCCCACCCCAGGGGCATGCGGGCAATGCCCTGGACCTCCGACAAGTTAACTTAGTGGTTGTTAACTCGCATGACAACTAAACCTGGAACTTGTCTAAGAACATGTAGCATGCTTTCAGAAGCTGACAATTATTCAGCTGGGCAACACAAACCGTGTCCTTAATGGGACCTGATCATTCTCGACAACCCGCCGTTCAGCAAGTTCAGTGCAATATTTGCCGTCAAACTTTGTGACGTTAAGTTCCGTTTTAATATTATTCGGGAGCCGGGATTTCTCAGCCGGTAAAGAGATCAGGCCACGTGCTGGGCGTCCGAGGAATTACAGTCACATTCCCGCAGCGGCTAAGAGGTCTAATCTCTTCCCCAAAACGGCCAGCGCACCTCTGGGGCCAACCCAGCATCGTATTCAATAAGTACCGGGATATGTCCTCGCGAGCGGAGGGTGGGTGGGGGGGTGGAAGCGACCGGGTCGTGAAATTGACCATTCACCCCCGTCTAGTACTGAAGTGAAGAATGAGTGGAGCTAAACCTCCACTTCCCCATACGCTTTCACGATGTACACAGCGACAACTTGACCTTTAACACAAGTCTGTGTTTCACCTTCACTAAGTTTTACACGCTTACTGACGCCCCACTTTCAGAGCAACACGGCACTGTAGGAACCACACCCTGCCGACCAATACTGCAGCAATAAGCACAGTGGTAACTATACTCACCACTTGCTTCAACATTCAAAAGAACTCTGCTTTCTGTACACACAGCTTACTTAACGCGTACTACAATGTTTATGATAATGAAGAGCGGTTATATCCCTAAATAGGATAAGCACTAACAGTGCTTACTGTGCGGTACGAACTGAATGCACATCATTTGGACCAAGTCTGCCTGCAAAGCCGTTAGTGGTCGTCCTCTCACCGCGGCGACCCAAGTTCTTCCCAGGGCGATTCCAAGCAGGATTTGTGGTGCACGAAATTATTTCTCGAATATTTAGGTTTTGCCCCGTCAATATCGTTCGATCAAAGCTCCGCACTCACCCTCATCTTCAAAGCAACCCTTATCAGAAGGGCTATCGGCAAAACCCGGCAGCCTTTCCAACGAAAGGCATTTTCTTTTTAATATCTTCGGAAACCACAACAAATTATTGTTATTGCTCTCTGCCTGCAAAACAACGTTCTTCGCTGCACCGCTGGCAACTTGCCAAGGTGCACACCGACCCACGGTTTGCACGTGGCTCTCAAAATTCCTAACGTGTACAATTTCATCACAGAATTGCGCAGGCAGCCAGCCAGCCGCAGTCTCACAAATCATGAGAATGAGAACATTCGTTATAACATTGGGGTATGGCGATGTCCAGAACGGGCAATATAGCTAGCGGTCATCGTGCTCGCTGTCGTCCAAGTGCCCGAGCGCCTGCTAATAGCAAAGCAAGACTAACCGCACAAGGCCGGCCGGCACTGTATGTACGTGCCGCTGTCAGTAGCGCCGCACGAACCTTTCACAGCAGCGTCATTAAATCACTTCTGTGTTAATAATAGAAAAAAGCAATTACATTTTAATTATACACTGGACGCAAACAGCATAAAGATCTTTATTCCGGAGCTTGTACACTGTATGAGAATGGAATTCGTACACCGTTCAATAAATCCTACGGTATTAAAATGCTTTTGAAGCCTGTACATTTTATAAATGCGACGTGTTTTCTATGAGGTAAGGACCGATTCCGTGTGTGTTGTGTTGTTCTCATACCGCAGTAGTTTCCACGTACTTCTGCACAGATGTCAGGCCTAGGCCTGTCTTCAAAATTGCACAGTTTGACCGAGAAAGAAGTGTGGATTCCAAGGGACTTTTCACTGACGATATGGCGATTCTCACTTTTAGCTTCTAACTGAAAAAAAAAGAGCTTCCTGTGATTGTGTGGATGTAAATAAGAAAACAGAGTCTCTGGTTAATTAGAACTGCAATTTGCACCAGTTTGATGTTCTGTTACATTAATTACAGGCTTCAGAAAATAAGGGTGCAGCTATATGAAGACATCCATCTGCCAAAATCTAGATTTTTAAAAACACGTTCATTTACTTTATAGAGCCCAGAAGTTACTTCATAAACCGTATTCACAAATCTACGTTCTGCCCACACACTGTATTTATGTGTTTTGTGTGGATCTGAGAACAAACAGCGATTATTTCCCCATACAGCATTAACTGGCTGGTTTGTATAACCGAGACGGAGTGTGTTTACTGCGCGGTACGGACTGGGTCTTTAAATAGGATTCCGGTCAATTCTAGTCTTGTTAGGCAGTGCCGCAGTCTCTCGCCGCGCAGGCCTGGTTCGACCCCACAGCAGTCTATGTGAGACTTGTGGCAGATAAAGTGGTACTGGCAAATGTTTGTGAAGTGAGAGAGGAAACCAACAAGATGCAACAGTTAGATGTTTATTATCAATACTTTCACAGTAACCTTTACAGTCCCCGCACCCTACAACGCAGCACCCCACAACCGGTACCAACCACATCCAGCAGAACCAGCGCAGCACACCGCGTGCAGTAACACACGTCTTGTTCTCCAGAAGATGGGCATAATGATGCCCGAAACATGTTGAGAAATTGTTGATAATAAACATCTAACTGTTGCATCTTGTTGGTTTTCTCTCTCACTTCACAATTTGCTCACGATGCACGGTCACAGAAACCTAAAGCTGGCAAATGTTTATTTTCCTAGTACTTCGGCTGTACCTTTTCGGTATCATTCTACCAATGCTCAGTACCCATTATCATCTGCATTTTGCCCTTACCATAGGAGCAAACAGGTGAAGCCTGAGAACCTTCCAAAAATCATTGCTCTTTCGGAAACCGGGGAGCGCTGGAGATAACCAGTTAGTCAACCGTAGCTCCATTTCAGACACATCCTAACTGGTGCAAGTTGGCAGCAGTACGGCTACAAACCTTCCATGCCTTTCCTATCTGTTAGATTTCGGACTTCCTGGTTCTTACATATAAGGAGACACAGGAGTTTTACCATCCCAAACATTTTCACGTGGTCAGTGACCCTCGTCGCACGTAGAACCAAACAACATACAAGTTCTTGGAACGTCAGCGTCTTGCGTCTCAATTACGAGCAGCAACATGGGGCGTGGTAAGTGCCGGGGCGTACAACTGATACCTACTAATGGAAAGCCAGGCATTACAGAGTGAAGCTGCAGCAATATCAGACATGCAGCGACATTAAACCTCTGAGACATGAAGATCATCTAAGGAACACAGGGACAAGGCGTTCCTGTTAGAAATACCACGACGTACAGTTCTACCGAACAGACGTCTACAGGAGGAAAGGTCAATATTTTGGAGTGACACAGTATAGGTCACGGCGAGGGAACATAGCTCGTACCAACTTACTTACTCACTCCATGGTGCAGAGTCCTTCTTGAGAAGCTAACTGGTTGACAGCTAGTCAAGAAATTACCCACATTTCACGGAACCCAAGGTTCATTACCGCACTCACAAGCGTCCGCCACCTGTCTCTATCCTGGGCCAGCCCAATCCAGTCCACATACCCACCTCCCACCTCCTGGAGATCCATCCTAATATTACCCACCCATCTACGCCTAGGTCTCCCCAGTGGTCTATTTCCCTCCGTACCAACACGTGTCGAATTCAGTGTTTACCGAGATACAGCTGTTTGAGTCTACAAATACAAAAGCACTGTTAACAGCAACATACAGTGAGAAATTTCTTCATGTTAGTTGTATTTTAATTTTAATTTGACGTTTAAATAACACATTTGTTGCACAGAAATGACAAATTTAATCAATTCACAGTAAATGTTCGAAAATACCACCGTCAAACTTGGTTGCCAAAAAAACTCCGCATCCGTGAATGAATGAAGCATGGTGGGTCATTTCGTGACTGCGCAAAGTTGGCTCAATCGCACTGTAAGGGTCCTTAAAAAAAAAACCACGCACGTGATTTTCACGTCATCACGCATGCGTTATCACTGATGCGGGTCACGCCCCGCTTGGCTTCCAGTCGTCTCTTGCACGCCACGCAGTCCTGTTGGTACGAAATAGTTGAATTTCGGCAATGGAATATAAATATTGACGGCTGTTTTGGTTCAAAATTGTAATTGGCTCAGCAAAAATACATCCTGATCTGTACCATCTGGGTCAGAAAAGTTAATGTGGTATGCAACAAATCGCTGCACCATGATGTGACGAAACCGAACCTGCGCCAGTATCGCTGATGAAGTGAAAACTTGAACCCACTCCCCCTCCACACACATGGCCTTTGTCTTCCTCTTCAGCCCAAACCACAACCTCGTACTCCCAACTACACCTCTCAACGATTCTTCGGACTCATGCGCACTGCAATGAATACGGCGCTGTGACGCAAGTGTCACGGCTTGGAAAGCGCGAGGGGATGGACTTCTACAGACGTGCTAACGGAGTGCAGACGGCCATAATCGGAAAATTAGGACTAGGAAACAAAGAACAGATGTTGGTAAATATTCCTTCGTAAATAGGACCATTAAAAGCTGCAACCAATTACCTGCAGACTTACTAGCGTCTTTCCCCTGTAAACTAAACACGTTTAGAAAAAGGATTAAGAATGTAGTTACAAGCAGGGGAATTGAAGTGGGGACTGAGTGTAAATAGGTGAAGTGATGTGAAGTGTAGTGATGTGGAGTGAACTGACGTGGTTTTTTGTGAAGTGATTTTGCTTCGAAGTGAAGTGAAGTGAGCTACGGTGAGGTTCTTGGGGGCAAAAGTACCATGTAGACTAGGGTAACATTATACTGGGGGTACTTGATTGTGTTGTGACTATTTCAGTTGGTGTGTGTCTTGTAATGTGGTTGTTTTAACTTGTTTTGTAATGTGTGGGTGTGTGTATGTGTGGGGTGTTTTGACAACTGTGTGGGTGTTTTGGTAATATGTGTACTTGTCTTTACTGTATTTTGTATTGTTTCGTTTATGTATATTTATTCTTGTTTGTTTCGTCTGTACTAGTGTAAGGACTACTGCCACCGAGTAAAAACTCAACTTCAATAATAATAATAATAATAATAATAACAGCCATCCCGTCAGCGCAATGACGCAGAAGGCTACTCATTACGCATCGCGCAATTACGGATGCGCTGTTGTTGAAAATCAAGGCTGCACTGTCAGCAGTCGACTGAACGCCGTGTAAGTCAGTGCCTCAAGACGCACAAGGTGCGGGTGAATTGATGAAGGAACTCACTAAGGCGGTGTGACAGTCGTTTATCAGCAAAGTATGGTACAAGTGACCAGCCTTACACGTCAGAGGAATTCGCCTCGACCGTGCAGAACACACAGATTCTTGTACACTGATGCAAGTTTCAACAGCCATAACTCAGCGCTGGCAACTTGACAAACCGGCACAGGTTCTCTGACTTCAATCCACGTCACCCGCGAAACAACTTCTACACCTTCGAAACCAGCTTTGTCTGAGGTAAACCTGTTTTTGCACTGCATCCATTAATTCAGAGATAAATAATGTCATGTCATTTTTTACGACCAAATCGGACAGAGGCTCAACTGGATTTAATTGAATTTACGATATCTGCTGATAAACTTGTCACATTAACAATGTCCCTTCCCTCAATCACGGCCGGATCTGTACGTGTCCTGCAATAATGCGCTGCCTAATGCTATGTACTTACGTACGTAATAGTGTAATTCACTTCAGCTACTTTATCAGATTATTAGCCCGTCCTTGTGGGATTTGTGGCGGACAATGTGGCAAATGGACAGGTTTCTCTCCGAGTGCCTCTCCGTTCCCTTGTTACCATCATCCTCCCAGTGCTCCAGGCCTCCATTCTCCCCTGTCAGTATCATTCCATCATTACTCCCATAAGTGCCTCTCCGTTCCCCTGTTACCATCATCCTCCCAGTGCTTCAGCTCTCCATTCTCCCCTGTGAGTATCATTCCATCATTGCTCCCATAAGTGCCTCTCCGTTCCCCTCTTACCATCATACCCCAAGTGCTCCAGGCCTCCATTCTCCCCTGTCAGTATCAATCCATCATTGCTCCCATAACTAAACCATCGACGGTACATACTGTCCTTATTGCAGCTGACAAATATCGTTTCCTATTTCCCAAAGCTACTTCCCCGCGCGTGTGGACAGTCGACTGAGTGCCCTTTGGCTAATAAAGCAACATAGCTGACAAGAAGCAACAAATTATATTTGTTAGATAAAATAACACCAGGCATTCCCTCAATTATTCGTTCTCTTAATTTCCTCACGAGCGCAAGTACGATTCGTTAGCGTCGTTCCCAAACGTTTGACCTCTGCCACACTTCAAAAGGATTTATTAGTCTGTGATGACGCCCCGCGTTCTGCTGAAGGCACAACACCACAGCAAACAGACAGTTCTTTCAGCGCTTATTCCTAGGCAAAAGTCATCATTTGCGAATAATAAATCTTCCGTGTTTTTTCTTTACACTATGCACGTTTTCCCTCTGTCTTAACCAAATGAGGTGCGATTCAATAGAACGCATTTCTCCCTTCCCAGCTAGCAGCCACACAGCCTACTGCAATATTACCCAATGTATCAAACATTCCCCGGAGGAAGAAGGTGTACTCTGCTAGTTGAGCAAGTAACAAAGAGCTGCTTATTCAAAACAGGTTAGGGCTGGCTGCAGTAAACACGTTACAAGGCAGACAGCAGGGTCATTCATATCTGATGCTTTATTGCCACATTAACGGTGATGTCAGTTAATTAATATTGCACAGTGAACATCTGCAGAGTGTGTTCGTGTTTCGCAACAAGTTGCTAGATGGCAGCATTTACTTCACATTCAGACTGCACACATGTTTGTGCTTCTGACACTGTGAAACGCATTACATTACATTACATGAACAGTACATCAAGATAAGTTGTTAGTGACTTATGTCTGTCACAATGTGCAGCTTCGTGTAGCGCACAAGACGCGATGAATTTCGAATTAGACTAAGCACAGCTACAGAAAACATTGTGGGGCTCGCTCTCTCTCTCTCTCTTTCTTAATGTCTTCATATTTTCCGTGATATGACAGCTAAACATACCTTCTGTTTAGTTATACAACATGGCGTAGGGCTGGAGGGGGGGGGGAGGAATACAGGTAATAAAACTTGGCAATCCGTTGAACAAATCAACCGATACATTACACAAATGCATGAAATACATAAAGCAACACTGCTCTTATTTACTTCTACATGTTTCGGCTATTTTGACCATCTTATGGGGGAATATGATACACATTTTGGACGGTTCTGTAGACTGAACTTTGGTGACTACAAATAATATGCTCAGTGTATTGTACTGTAGCTAAAAAATTACTAAATTAATACACACTGCAGTAATTTTAAGCTACATTACAATATAGTGAGCATATTATTTGTAGACACCGATGTCAAATCTATAGAACCGCCCAAAATGTGTATCATGTTCCCCTGCAGATGGTCAAAATTGCCGAAAATGAATGGGTAAATAATAACAGCACCGTGCGAGCTTTCAGACTTCCGCCTCGAAGTAGATGAGAACTGCGTTCTTCCGGGTTGTTACGTATTCAAGGGTCAAGAATCCAAGAACTCTTGACCCTTGAAGATGGGACCGATAGGCTGTTCCGAAAGGTCCGTAACCAATCAGCACTACTCGCTGCGTAACAGCCCAGAAGAGCGCAGTTCTCAAGAACAGTACCTTTTCACGCAATTCAGGTAATTGTGTACCGTGTCGGTTATTTCGTTACATAAAAGGGTACATGTCCAGTTCATACCTGCTACAAAATGTCTTCATGCTTTGTTTGCAATGTGCTAGAAATCCCCCCCAATAAGTGCTGAGCGACTAACGTTCGAGGTGCGCGCACAAACGCTACGCGCAGTGCGGTGCAACTCGTCCATTTGCACTACAACTGCAGTTCCAGCCCGAAACTCGAACACACGTGTCGGTCCGTGTCATCGGCTCTCGCGTTTATACACAGAGAACAAAACCTTAACAGACGCGCACTGCTGCAGATTTCATGTTGACTGGCGACCCTAAACTTGAAAGTACCTCCATCCACAGACCGATTCCCATTCCAGTTGCATACTTCAGTTTATGATCTCAAACACGACTACAAAAGTATTTAAACAAATGGCGCGAGGTTTAGAAATTTATACCGCAAATGCTGTAACAAATTCCAACGACCATTTCACGACACGGAACAGCGCTAAACTCCGGCTCGATACAACAAAGTTATTGACTCACACTGACTTGCAGAAATATTAAACTGTGCAGTTATTGTAGGCATTAAGGGTAACGGACACGAGGGGTCCACATATTTTCCAAAAATGCAAACGCCACCTCACAACCATAAGTGCCAGAAGACAGACCTGAAGCCATGTTCCATACTTAGAAGCAACAATTATTAGGCTCCCCCGTACAAACTTCAGTTACCAGATGTGTTCTGATACAAACTGTTTCAACAACCTTCAGACCCAGTACATCACAGGTATGCTCACTCAATTGTTATACCAACCACTGCACATATATAAAATTTACACATTAAAACATTAAAAACACTCCGACATGTTTCGGTTCTAGGACCATCAACAGGGAGCTATATCGTCCTTGCTAAAGTCACACTACAAAAAGTCACATTAATTTCGCTATTCCAGCTGGGTATAATACATATACAAATATTTTGTCTAACAACATGAAAGAAAGTGACCACATGAACATGAGGCCTAGTATTCAAAAAAAAAAAGAAAGTTAATTTGAAACGTGTGGACAGCATCCATGTGGCTCAGGATAGGGATCAGAGCCGGGCTTTTGTGAATACGGTAACGAACTTTCGGAGTCCTTAAAATTCTTGGAAATTCAGATCGATGACTACCTTGTAAAATAGTCTTGTACGAACAGAGCACTCACTGCAGAAAAAAAAAAGGAATGTGAATATTACATTCCTGATTTACTCCACAATCTAGACACTGGCGTCAAAGATCCAATTACTTTCGATGAAGTTCTTATTCCAGCTGAAAGCATTATACTTTTACCAGGTCTCTGATACAACCATTATATTGCACACTGCTGCCAGACCGAACAAGAATATCCTTCGAATATAGGAAAGGCGCTCGTCCGCTGGATCCCTATACACGTACACTCCATCACACCAAAACAAAGACACGTTGCTGCTGCCATTTCTTCCTGCAGCTGTCACGCCATTCTCTAACAATACACGCCATGACTTGCGCACGTCAACTAGCGCTTCCGGAAAGCCGTTGAATAGTCCACAGCGTTTGTGTTTGCGATCTTAGGCGTTCTTTACGAAGTAAGAAAATAGCGCTGTATATGGCGTCTACGTCAGGGCGTGCCGTCGACCAGGCATCCCATCTAGCGCAGAGGTTAAAGAAAAAGTAGAGCTATCTCTACTCCCCCTCTAGGCCTCCATGGACTGTTCTAGGTTGAACTTTACTTCCATGGAGACGATGTCTGTCTGTCCGTGATACACTATCGCCGGTTAAACTGCTGGACAGATTTTGATCAAACTCGGCACAGGACTTACTTACAAAAACTGTCCATCAAGCGCAGTCCCGTGACAGTCACACTTACTGAGCTTCATAAGTGAATTTCTGCCCGCACTTACCATATCTGTGGGCCGGGTATCTCAGTCGGTATAGCGACTGACTACGAACTGGACGGTCCGGGTTTGAATCCCGGTGGGGACGAGATTTTCCGCCCGTCCAAGCCGCCCCTGGGGCCCACCCAGCCTCCTGTAAAATGGGTACCGGGTCTTTCACGGTGGTAAAGTGTGGCCGGGGCGTGCTGCTGACCACTTACCCCCTTCTTGTGCCGCGGTCATGGAAGAGTAGAGCTATACCTCTACCGACTATCTGGGCCACAGCGGGCCTGTAACGGGATCACTTTACCTTTTCTACTTACCATATGTGACCGATCTGGGTCAGAAGATCGTTACGTAATACCGTTTATCTTATTTTCGTTGTTACACCGCGTATGTTGTTGAATTATTCAATTATTATACCAACTACTGCACATATATAAAATTTATAAAATTTACACATTAAAACATTAAAACGCTCCGACATGTTTCGGTCCTAAGACCATCATCAGGGAGCCATATCGTCCTTGCTAAAGTCA
>Ga0123352_10008571_pt1 | contig 15919 bp, 6 predicted proteins | sample TergutLab28metaG_FD_89700 | JGI IMG/M metagenome (GOLD analysis project Ga0123352, IMG submission 89700) | Labiotermes labralis P1 segment gut microbial communities from Petit-Saut dam, French Guiana - Lab288 P1 | ecosystem: Host-associated > Arthropoda: Insects > Digestive system > Gut ... | reverse complement strand
TTTGTTACTCTTGATTTTTTTTTTTTTTTTTATTTTTTGTTGTTTTTTTGTTATTTTTTTTTTTTTTTTTGTTTTTTTTGTTTTTATTTTGTGTGGGTTGGGAGAAATTTTTGTTGTTTTTTTTTTTTTTTTTTATTGTATGATATTAAAATTTGGATGTATGCAAGTTTGACAAAATTTCACTATAATGTTAATGCATAGTTAATAGTCGGTATAGTCTTTATGTTTGTCGACAGTCTTCCTTCTCTGCAACCACTGTCATTTGCTGTACCTCATCACTGGCATAATTGTGTCCTTGCTGGCTTTTTTCAAAGGACCGAACAGTTGATAATCTGATGGTGTGAGATCAGTACTCTAGGGTGGATATGTTAACGATTCCATCCAACATTTGTGATGGCCCCTGTGGTGTGCACTCTTATGTTTGGCCTAGCATTGTGAGGGAGCTACACTTCACACATTTTTCTTGTGGGACGAACTCTACAAAGGTAATCATTTGGAGTGCCAAGTGTTGCAGTATAGTGGTCAGAGTTCTTTGTTGTCCCACTAGGCAAAAAGTTCATGAGAATAACACCATTATTATCCCATCCATGCTTTTTTCCAACTGCCAGCACACTTTTAAATTCTTCCTTGGATTTCTTGTATGGTGTCATCCTTGATTGGTGCTGGGATGTGGGTTCAAAATGGTGGACCCAGGTTTCATCTCCCATGACATTGTGCAAAAAGAAGCTCTCACATAAAGTTTTGTACTGGTGCAAAAGATCAGTGGTGACTGCTGTCCTTGTCTTTTTGTGTGCCTCTATCAGCTATCTGTGGGACTGAGGGGGTGGGGGCAAACCTTGAAATAGCCAAGTCCTTCAATAGTTGTCAATACACTGCTTTTATTGATGGATAAGTTGGAGCATAATTTATCTGTTTCATTGCATTGATCACTGAATATCAGTTTATCAACCCAGCAGATGTGAGGGTTCACTGCAGTGTGAGTGTGACCACTCTGTAGTTGTCATGAAGTGCTGCTCCTCCTGTTTCAGCTTCTTTAATCCATCTTACCCATTATCAAACAGTACTCACATCCACAGTAACTGCTACACCCACTTTGAGTAAACATTCATGAATGCAAGTCAGCTTCTTACCTTCAACCAAAAATGCCATCACTGCTTGTTCGAACTGCACATCAGTCTCTCCTGTTCCAGCCGGCTGTGGTTCTGCCATCCTTTGAGCAGAAGAGCTAAACCTAATAAAATATAATAGAATATAATCAAGAATGTTCAAGGACTTCACTGGTAAAGTGGTTGTTCCCTTGAAAAGTAGAAATGAGGTGCTAGAAATATGATGCATTGCTTTCTGACTGCTCCTTATGCATAAGAATTGTACAGGCATGGAAGGAGTTATTGTTTGTATATGTAAAATTTGAGATGGGAGTGAATGCAGTAATTTCTGAGGAATCTACCTCATCTGAACCTCACAAAATTGTATTATATTTTTTTTTCTGGAATGGATCATACAATTTATGAATGAATAAAATTTTTGGTGATCAGTATGAATTCTGCCACAACAGGTCAACTCTTGATCATATACAGTGAAACGCCAATTTATGGGACATGAATTGTGATTTTAGAATGGTCATTGTAACTTCCTTATGTGATTGGGTGTTACTGTTCTTTGTGGATTTTGCTTTATTATAATCTTATAGATTGAACTTTATTTAAGATATATATGCTGTGGTCCTGACCAAGGCTCCATACACCCATTGTATTATTTTCCTTAATTTAGTGTCTGTTAATCTAAGGACTAACCAGCACTGTGAATAGGAAGGATTTGATTCAAGGATGGGGTCTCTTATAAGAAAAGTCATACTATTTCTGAATAAGTGTGCACTTGATCAGTGAGTTATATCAGGTTCTTAACCCGTTACTACTAAATGTTATGTATTTCTAACATGCAGTGTGATGCTCAAAACACTGAACACCAGTGAATGCCAATGGCTGCTCTTATCCAGCTGTCATTTAAATTCTGCTGTTCTGCAGATTGCACTGGGAAGTTTAGTTCTCATGTCAGAGTGTTAAGAAATTTAAGACCGTCTTCCTGCCAGTTGCACCAACTGCATCTAGACTGAGGCAACTTCAACACCATGAAGGCCAAGTACAGAAAGGCATTCATGCAGACTGTCAGCTTGTTGGACAGCAAAAATAACTTCAGCTGAATGATCTACAGGTCTTCTGCCATGTGGCAGCAGCATGGCGTTCAAGGAATTCTGACTAGCTAGGTAGCTGCTTCAGTAAAGTTGAGCTTTCTGTCAAAATGAGCAAATGGATGAAAGGAAATTAAAAGAAGATCTCATTCACAGACTGTTAACTCTCTCAGCAGTGTCATAACAACAGCTCTGTTGAGGGTTTGGAAGACATAGACAAAGCAGCAAATGCAGACAAAGACATGTAGGAGGAGGAGGAGAGTGACAGAAGTGTAGAAGAGGAGTGACCACATCCAACATTTGGGGTAGCTCTACCTGGCTTTGAGATGTGACCTCATTTCCAATTCGACGATGGTAGCATGCAGCGATTGATTCTAATGGAGGGGGGATGGTCTTCATGTTTTGGACATGTGAAATAAAGTAGACTATCCTTACTTCAGGAGTGACGTGTCTGAGTGCATGTGTTTGCATTAGTTGTGATATTTTGACCTCAGAAGACTTTGAAACTTCATGTTTGCTGGTGTGTAGTATAGCTGGAGTCTGACTGGTCTAATTATTAATGTGACGTCATATAGGTCATCCGTCTATTGATACAAACTGTTTCCTATTTTCAGACATGACTGTAGACCCAGCTGTATGATTCACATATTTTAATTCTTATCAATATAATATGAACCAACAAGATACATATTTTCTATTAATTTATTTCAATAATAAGCCTCTACATGTTTCAAGCAGTTTTGCTTCTCATCATCAGGAGGATCAACTCTGTATAAACAGCAATTGGTATATTCATGCGTTATGTTGACTGGCTGTTGGCAGGATTGGGGTGGAACTGGCTTTTTGTCGTGTCGATGATGGAGTATTGATCAGTAGTCAGGTGGGATGTGACGTATTGTGTAAGTTGTAGATCAGCTGGTACATAGGGTTGTGCTCGCTTATGTGTTGCTCATCTGCATTTGCCTGTCAGCTCCCTGTCCAGTATAATCAGCTTGCTGGTAGACTGTGGAATGCTGCTGTGATTGAAAATGTTGCTGCATTGCACTGTTATCAACTGTCTGCAGGTCATATCCTGCTGTAGATGCTGCAGCAGTTGATGACAGTGATGCTCCTGCAGCAGGATTTGACTGTGGTTGCTGCTGCTGTTGCAGGGGCACTAAACAATTAGCTTGACAAGGTCAAGCTAATTGTTTAGTCAAGTCCTGCTGCAGAAGCATCACTGTCGTAAACTGCTGCAACAACTATAGCAGGAAGAGACCTGCAGACGGTTGATAACAGTGCAATGCAGCAACATCCTCAAGCACAGCAACGTTCCACACTTTACCAGCAAGCTGGTTATACTGGACAGGGAGCTAACACGCAAATGCACATGAGCAACACATAAGCAAACACAACCCCATGTACCAGCTGATCTACAACTTACACAATATGTCACATCCCACCTGACTACTGATCAATACTCAATCATTGACATGACAAAAAGTCAGTTCCATCCTGATCCTGCCAGCAGCCAATCAACATAACACATGACTATACCATTTGCTGTTTATACAGAGTTGATCCTCCTGATGATGAGCAGCAAGCCTGCTCGAAACATGTAGAGGCTTATTATTGAAATAAATTAATAGAAAATAGTGCATCTTGTTGGTTCATATTATACTGATATATCACGATGCATAGTCAACAAAACTTTAAATTTGTAATTCTGATTGTACTTTGGGATTAATATTGTGTTATGTTTGAAGGGGTTATTCAGATTTATGTGCAGCTGTAATAAATACAAAACACTTTATAATGTGCCATGTCTGGAAATTCATATTATGCAATACAGTCCTTGTTTGAAATTCTAGTTTGTGAAACTGGTGTTATGTAGTTTGTGAAACTGGTGTTATGGTAAGAGAACACAACTTTTTTTTTTTTGTGGCTGAACTCAGTTGCAAGATCATGGACTGACTGAATTATTTGTCCCATTATAAATAAGTGTAATTGTTGACCAAGAAGTATGATGATTTGGTAAGAGTGAATGCAAAGTACTTTGACAGAAAATACACTAATGTTCTAAGAACTGTGGTTCTGTTTTTCAAAACAGTTTGGATTGTATTATTGAGACAGGATTCCCAACATATCAGCTTTTTTTTTTCCATTCTCTATTTCTCGTATCATTTGAGCTTTCTTTTTACGAAACCTTCCATTTGTTCATGATTGTAGCCATGTTGTCTCTTTAGGCTCATAGTAACTGCAAGGGTAGAAAAGGGGATAAGAAATATAGACCACAAAGTCAAGAACTGTAAATACAATTATTGTCCAAGTCTGGGGTGTCTAAAGGGTTTACCTTCTTAAGGATAAAGCAGTATTTTTTAAAATCCCCATTTAAGGTACAAAAGCCTTGTCCCCCATACAAACCTTGAATAGGGGTTTCACTACATTTTGCAGTTGAAAAGTGCTATAGGAAAAGAAATATAATGGATCAGTACCTTGAATAGTTACAGGTTGCAAATAAGTCTGTGTTTACTGTTACTGTATAAGAGTTGAACTGAATTTTGAATAAATTATTCTTTCTTATTTAAGTTTATTAAAATGTATATGCATGTAGTGTGTAGTAGTTACTACATGTAAACATTTATGCTGACCCTTTTCTAGTTGAAAATGGTCTAAAACAAGGGAGTGCTTTATCCTTGACACATTTTTATTTTGCACAGGTCTATGATATCAGGAAAATGTGAGAACTAAATTGCCTATATCTGATGTTTGTGTTACTTTCTGATGGTACAAAATAAATGCTGTAAAGAGTAAGACAAAAATTCTCCTACAAGGAAGCAAAAAAAATACTTGTGATAAAGTTAATTATGTCAGCATGATTTGAAACAAAATGAGTAATAAAGGCATAACAGTTCTTGAACTTTATAATAATCATTTCCAGAATTCAGTTTTCTCTTAACTTAATAATGAGCCTCATTTCTATTTATTACTGCTGTTCCCAGATACGTTTTGAAACAGTCTGAAATACATTTATATATTTTGACTTTCACTTTCAGCTGCCTCTCCTCAATATGGTTAACTCACTGCCATCGGTTGCCACTGTCTGAAGCTAATATCTCTTTTCAGTGCAGTGAGAAGAGTGTACTGGGGGGAGGCAGCTTACTACACACCACACTATCCATGTCATTTCTGGAAATGCTTATTATTCAGTTTGAAAACCCTCATCATCCTCTGTACTTTCTGAAGCAGTGAAGATTCTAAAACAATTTTTCCATTGTTGTGTACTGGTGTGAATATATGGCCTAGGGTTTTGACAGAATAGTAGACATGACAAATGGTGGGTTCTGTGTAGTATGGTGCAGTGAATGCCTTATTTATATCGCAAACATTCTGTATTTTAAGAAGTTAATACATTGCCATGTATTATGCTTACAAGATTTTTTAAAATAAATGTTAATCTATTGGTTTTCTTGCAAAGCACATTAATATGTAACACCTAGTGCAATAATCTTCTCAGGTAATTATCCATGTGAATACAGAATATATCCTCAATATTTTGGACCCCATTCCTGTCTCCATCATGAGTTCACATTAACCAAGTAAGGGCAGTAGTTAGAGTCAAGCAGGAACTTATCTCACAAATTATCTGATCATTGCTGCTTTGTCCGGTTGTAAAGACATTAATGGTAATCTATCCTGCAGTTATTTTGAATCATTGTCACTGATCGGAGTGAACATTTCATTGCATACACTCACCATGAAAACTTCATATTTTAAATAATGTATCTTGTCTGGAAACTGTCCCTCTAGCACGTAGACACAGTGAATATGGCAATTTCTAGTCTTACAGCTATTCACAGTGTCATTTCCCAGAACAGTTTTGTTGATACATTTTAGTAATGATGATCGCTTGTGAAACTTAATCGAGGTTCATTCCTCTACAGCAACTCTATGCACCTCCACCATCTTCTTCTTCTTCCTCAGCTCTACAACTCTTTGTGAATTTTGGCTTGCTCAATTATTCATCTCCATGGTTTCCTTTCCTGTGTCTTCTGTTTCCAATTATTTACTCCCATCTTCCTCAAATCATCTCACATCATCATCCCATCTTAATCTTGGCCTTTCTTTCAGTCTTGTTGCGTGTGGTTTCCATTTATAAATGCTTTTAACTACTCTTTCATCAGGCATTCTTTCAACATGTCCCACCCAACTCAGTCTGTTACTTTTAATGTGCCTTACTATATTTTCATGGTTAATCAGGTTTTCCAACTCCTCGTTTGTTTTTTGTCTCCATTCTCCATTTGTTTTCTGCGTTGGGCCATAGCACCTCCGCCTTCAAAGCATGTAAATGTTAAGGTCGATCCTGTAGATGCATCGGCTCATGGATAAACCTGATGGTGATAAGAGCCCTTTCACTTTTCATCCTTATTTGGGCATCGCTTGGTGATTGGTTGCTATGGGAAAAAGGGGGAAAGCTAGTAGGACGAGGCTCGTTTGCGTTTAGGGGACTTAAAGATTCATTCTTTTCGGGAGTTCTCTTACGATCCAGGTTGGGAGACGACAGCCTTCTCTCTCTCTCTCTCTCTCCCTCTGTCTGTGGCTGACAGAAAGTCTGAGTACGTATTTATGTTAGTTTGGTTTCTTTTGGGAACTTTGGTTTATCTTCTGTTCTTTGTTCATTTTTGCATATATGGCCATCTGTCCAGCAATTGTCTTTGGTACATCAATGATGGAGGATGTGGAAGCTGGGGGATGGGCAGGCTGTCTGCTCCCTGTCTACTAGTTTTTTGTCCTTTTTCTTTTTGGTTGGTAAACTTATATTGATTGATGGTGTAATTGTACCTTGTTTTGGAGATATCTCGTAAATGTATACAGTTTGTGATTGTAATACGTATTATTATTGTTGTTTTATTATTATTATTATTATTATTAAGGAAACAACGTGCTGTGTTTTTTTCTTTCTTTCTTGAAACTGTATCCATATGGGATGGTATTAATATATACACATGAATGCACATTGCTGTGTCGATTCAGGACTGTCATTAACTATTCCCGACCGGAGCCAACGGGGCGGGGCTCGGCGGCCCAAACGTTCAATGGCAAACATATGAGTGCAGGCCTTCGGATTCCTATCATGTGCCTCGATGTTGACCCTGAGGGCTCATTACTAAAACCTTTGTTTACCTTTACAACTTTTTTTGTATACGTGACAAAAATTATCTTGGAAGAAGAATCTACAATATCCATGGGATAGAAGGCTGGGTACACCAAGAGCTGGTCTGGTAAAGGCAATTCTTACCCTGCGCAGAATTGCAACCAGCTACCCAGTGTGCAATCAGTCACTTTATTAATCCTACAACACCTGTGTCTGTGACTGTACAATCTTTAATGATTGACGTGTTGACAGCCAATGTGCACTGTACTGTATGAGTTTATTTAAGGGTAATTGTACTCCTCTTCTCTGAGCTGTAGTTAAAATTTAAACCGCAGCATCAATTGGGGGGGGAGTTAACTGAGCTGTTACTGGTTACATTACTGGCGTTGTCTTCTGCATAATATATGTTGGCAGCATTGGTCCACACTGCATATTCATACAACAAATTGGCATTTACTGCTCTTCATTAAAATGTCTAGAGTGGACCCAATGAGGATGTCAGTCTGATACCATTTATTTTTGGAGGAGAGAAAGCTTGAATCACTCATTTAAATGGGGTGGAGTTTGGTAGTGGTAATTTCTACCAGGATGTCTGTGCAGGGTCGCCTAGAGCGGGTTCGAACTCCAGTAAAAAATTTTTCGGCCCCTCCCTCACCCAGTATGGACGGACCGGCAAGGGAAAAGTAAGGAAACAAAGCAGTTTCGTACGCAAGACGGTCTCTGCCCGCAAGTGCTGTCACCACGACAAATAATCACGTAATTACATCTTACATTACCGAGAGAGACAAAAGCACATGCAACATAGTCGGGTCTCGGCCCCCTTGTGGACTGCCGCGCCCCGCGAATTTTTACGAGAGGGAGCTGATAAGTCCTTAGCCCGACCTACTTCCCGATGTCGTAGGACGGAATCGATAGTGTCGTTGGAAAGAGGGGTCTGTTCATGTGCCGAATTGCAAGTCTTTTTTTGTTACAGAGGCTCAAAAGGAAGCATGTCAGGCGACGCGCGCGATTTCAACAACATGGAGACGCGAGCTGTCAAGTTTTTTTTTTTCCTGCAAGGCAAGGCGCCGAAGGAAATTCACGCCATTCTGACAGAAACATTAGTGGAACATGCACCATCGTATGCCACCGTAAAAAACTGGGTGGCCAAGTTTAAACGTGGTGATTTTTCTACCTGTGATGTGCCTCGTCCTGGACGACCCACAACAGTGACCACCCCGGGGATTATTGATCAAATTCACGAGCTAATTTTGGAAGCCCGCCATATTTCGGCTAAATCAATAGCTGAGCAACTGGGTATCTCACGTGAGCGGGTTGGGTCCATCATTCTTGAAGATTTGGTCATGCGGAAGCTCTCCGCGAAGTAGGTCCCGAAATACCCGAGCGCGGATAAAAACATCAACGGTGCCAGTCTTCTGAGCAACTGTTGGAATTTTTTCCGTCGCGATCCAAATGATTTCCTGTCGCAATTGCTAACCATGGACGAAACCTGGTTATATCACTATGACCCGGAGACAAAGCAACAATCAATGGAGTGGCGGCATAGCGGCTCACCCCGCCCCAAAAATTCCGAGTGCAAAAATCAGCTGGAAAATTCTCGCCTCGATTTTTTGGGACCAAGATGGCATCCTCCTCATTCATTATCTTCCAAAGGGCCGAACTATCAACGCGGAGTATTAATCATCTCTGCTGGTGCAACTGAAGGACATTTTGAAGGAAGAACGTCGCGGGAAGTTCACCAAAGGGGTCTTGTTCTTGCACGACAATGCCCCGGCTCACCGGGCACTTGCAACCCAGAAGAAACTGTCCTACCTGGGCCTCCATTGTCTTGATCACGCACCCTATTCTCCGGATCTAGCCCCGTCGGACTACTACCTGTTCCCTGGACGGAAAAAACAATTGAAAGGTCGCCATTTTTCGTTCGACGCAGGTGTCATTGCTGCCGCGGAGAACTGGTTGGACGGACAACCTTCTGGACTTTTTTTGTGTGTGGCTTGCAAAAGTTAGAGCAACGGGCTAAGAAGTGTATTGAATTTCGTGGGAATATGTTGAATAAAACCCGAGTTTGGTAGCTGGAGCTTGTTTCCTCTCTGGTCGGGCTAAGGACTTATAAGCACCCCCTCGTATTAAGAATGATGCGAAAAAATTGGAAATGTTTTTCAGGCTGATATTTTTAAGTACTTGGTGCTAAGGGGTCTGTGAAATCCCTGCAACACATTAACGTATTTAGAATTTACATCACAGAAAACAGCTTAAGCTTCGTTTTACCTCTTCGACTGCTCTGAAATCCTAGTACCAATGGATGCGTAAGAAACTCATTTTCCTTTTAAAAAGTGTAGAAAGCCTGTATTTTATTACCAAGGCGTCTGGCCAATCCGTACACGACCCGTCATATAATACGTACCTTACAGAGAACGCGACACGACGGGAGTGACGCGATGAGAGCGACGCGTCAGAATGACGCGACGTGACGCGACAAGAGCGACCCGGAGCGGACGAAATGGTGTAGGCTGTCAGGATAGCTGAAGAGGTACGTACGTAGAACTACGCACTACTCTGGCGGTAAATTCAAATTTTAAAATGAATGCTGTTTCAGAAAACAAAACAATTGTAGTGTTATCTGTGCCTACGAATAAGTTCGCTACTTCGCCGAATTTCTCCAAACAGCGCCCTGTAGAAATGCCTTATAAAGCCTACCGAATATCACGAAAATGACACTTAATATGGACGGTACAGATTGATATTAACAATAATTAAAGCTTTTGTTATTTCGAAATTCGCCAATTCCTTTAAACCACAGTGGTTATTTTTCCTACCTCCGCGTTTGCATCAAATACTTTCCCCCAAAGAAAAGTGTATCAGACACTGCTTTTGACGTTCGTTCTAATCGCAGCACATTGTGTACTCGTCAATTCGTCTTTTGTACAAACCTCACAGCTATTTAGAATCTCTGCTTTATCTGGCAGTTATGATGTTTAAGGACGTACACATGCCACTAACCATCTGAGACACAAGAGAATCTACACGACATTCACTATGAAGTGAACGTCGTGTAGATTCTCAGAGAGATGCATGAGACAACGTACTTTGTTTTACAGGTAAAAATCCCTTCTTCTTTACCGACCGAACGCAACGAAACAAACATCGTTAATTAGAGCAGGCGTTGAAAGTTGGAGGCCTACGTATTCGATTCAGAAATATCTTCTCAAAGCAACGCAATGAGACATGACGTATCAACAGCGACGCCATGCGGAAAAATAGATGCAAATATTTAACAAATGTATTAGTCTGTCAGGATAGCTGAGGTGGTAGAAACAGAACGTACGTAGAACTGGAAATAATCAAGCTTTACGTTCAAATTTGGAAAAATTGTTCGGTCTCCTAGAAAAAACCGATAATCGATTGTTGTCTGTGCCTTCAATTCCTCAAGAGGCCACTTACGAACGGATCTAATGCAAATGGATGCCTACTCAGACCACAAGTAATGCCGCTGTACAACTGCAAGCTCAGGGAGAGTTTCTTTATTTTAAATTCAAACGCTAAAATTACATTCCCTCCAAGCTATTTTGTACCCCAGTTTTATCCGGCAGTTATGATGGTTGAGGAGGTACACATGCCACTAACCCACTGAAGACAACAGAGAATTTACATCACATTCAAATAGATACACAGTGGGTATGCCGGCTCTGCCCCTTTTATGACGTCACGGTCACGTGACTATTCCTTTGATACCGTTTAGTAGGTCAATGACCTTCCCCACTACCTTATTAATATGCAAATGTATTCATTTATATTCAAATTATCTAATTGATATTCATACGTACTTGATTGATATGCAAATTACCTAATTAATATTCACATGGCATTGATTAGTACGCAATTGATCTAATTATTATGCAAATTAATTTTGTCCCAGATAGCTTGTCGCCTTAACACTTTTTTTTGGTTTCAAGACTTCCTGAGTCCTATTTGGTCCCCATCTTGCAATATGGCGGTCGCGCGCAATTTTTTAATTTTTTAAAATTCTTCATATTTTTAATTTTTGAATTCCGCCATTTCGCAATATGGCGAATAGCGCAATATTTTTAATTACAACATAAATTTAAAGCCCACCATTTTTAAATTATAACATTTAATACTCCTATTTTTACAATATGGCGGCTATTTTTAAATTATAATTTAACTTTTTACAATATGGCGTCTATTTTTTAATTATAACGTAACTTTAAAGTCAGCTAACTTACAATACGGCGACTAAAGCGCAAATTTTGAATTTTTGAAACTTTAAAGCATGCCATTTTTACAATATGGCTGCTATTTTAAAATTATAACCTAACTTTTACATTATGGTTGCCAGTGCGCCATTTTTAAATTTATTATCGCTAGGTCTGTACCCCTTTTTAAGGCAATGAAAAAGGAAACCACCCGATGCCTCCAACAACGATCCCACCTTAGGTATATACATGTTATAGTAATATGGATAATAAATAAAGCACAATTTACATATACAAATATACATAAAATTATTGCTTATTTATTAATACAACTGTTGTAATACAGCTTGTTTATTGTGTGGTTACTTAGCGACTATGCTTTTACAAATACAATACACGCTACGATTTTTTCAAAATAGAATGTTGCGGTGCGTATTTTGGGGGTTGTTTACAAGCGAGAGAGTGAATGACCGGCCGCATGTAGTTAGGTTTTGCAAGTAGACAGGGGCTGTAGCGAAGTTTGAAAGCAATTAACCAGTCTGATTGGAGAATCAAATTCACAGAAGTACGCTTTAAACACACAGTCATGCCTCGATGATATGACCTCATTATTTATGCGTGTCACTCGGTCTTTAACTGTACTATTCCGTAAGCTAGACAGCCCAACTCAATTTTTTTCAAGACACTCTGGGCGTATGTTATTTCGAACGGCAGTTCTGGAAATAGTCTGCTCAAAGGAAATAATAATTGTCTCGCTTTGATACGATATTTGGAAATTATGTCCTGTATGTGACTTGTAACAAACACTGCACTCTTTATCACCAATATACTTTTCAATATAATTTTCATCATTTAACTCTTCATTACCGAGCACAAAGAAATGGGTTCGTCTTGCTGAATTGAGAATCCCGGCTACAAAACTCGGGTACATTCCAAGATGTAAACATAATGTTCTATCATTGTTCATGGCTGTAACCATATTACTAACGAACCAGAGCCATTTTGTGTTCTGAATCCCAAACGCATCATAATAAATCCTATGTCCAACAATTTCATTTAAATCTTCACACATGTGTCCGATACAGGAATTTGGTAAAAAAGAAATGTTTTGGAATCGCAGCGACTCCACTTTGCGAGCTGAAATAAATGTAAAGCAACTTCTTTAAAAACTTGCTTAAAAGTAGTTATTCAGTACGCGCAGTGCCAATTTTATCAAACACGTTAACAACATACGAATTTAACTAATTACAGTGGAAGAACTTACAGGGCAGAGGCATGTATTTTGTACCTTTAGGTATTCCCGACAATACTTTTTCCACACAGTGCGAATTCTCCAAATAGTTTTCTCTAAAAAGTTATATCGTTGTATTCTGTGATCTCCGTCATATGTTATTCCGCGAACTAAACACGCTGCTGGCCCAACTACACCAGATATATTTAATGCCTTACAAAAACGCATCCAATCATTTTCACAAATGAACGACCTCTCTATGCAGTCTTTGTATTTAAACGTACCCGTTTCAGTACTCCAGCACAAATGCATCCCACAATGTAAATGATTGTGGATGATTAAACCAAGCCTCTGCCCGGTAAGCGAGCGATAAATCACTTTTCAGACAATAGAAAGACGATTATTGATTTTTCTTTGAAACGTATTTGAATATTAGCACTTAGGTTATAGTCTAAATCTTCTTGCACTATTTTATGAAGCAATTTGACGAGGTGCACCTTTAACAAATTTGGGTTCTACACAGCAGATTTAAACACGTTTATTCTTCTTGTTGCTTTGTTGTAGAGCTTTTACCGCTTTACATCAGCAAGTTCCTGTTGAATCGTGTTTATTGTAACTGTGATGGTAAACGCAGTTTGTTAATCAGCAGAAGAATGTAACTGCAGAACTGAAATAATAGTGAATTATTAAAAAACTGGGCAACATAAAAACGACTCTTAAATTTCAGCAATTTGCACACAAACTTACATTATTATACAATTTGTTGGCTGAAAAACTGTTTACCGCACACACGCACACACTTTGTGTAGCTGAAACACCGGCAAACTGGTAAGCTTTTAGAATCTAGTGCATGCTTGCACGGCAATTAAAGTGAAGACTGCTTACGGAGGGAGAGCGAATCCGCCGGAAACTATATACTACGCAGCGAGGCCATGTTGAATCATGCGCAGGGTAGCCACTCCGACAGCCAACAAGGGTGCGAGTTGAAAAATGTCTACTTAAGCTTTTTAGCGTTTGACAAGCTAGGTGAAAAAGAAACTTTATCAGGGGCTATTTCCGGCTTTACTTTAAACAATTAGCGCTTAGCACCCGAGAGTTGTGTAATAAGAATACAATGCTCTTCTATATCAGAATGCGGTGGAGTGAGAGACACAGGTATTTTTGTTAATTAAGTACACAGGCGCTAGACCTCGGTATAAGAGGGTTTTCTTAGCAGCAAACAAGGGGTGCGTTTTTTAAAAAAGAAATGGATTTTAAAATGCACACGTTTTAGCGTTTATTAAACAAAAAATGGGCAAGAACAGGAGTAGCTCTCCCTAACCAATTATTTACGTAAACACTGGGAATAATGACATTCTGCTGTAAAACATAGACAGATTGGCACCTTAACGTACGTAACGCCCACTACAACAATTCACACGTAATGATTTTAAAAGCTTGTGCTGACTGGAGACACACTAATAAACTTAATCTTTAGATTCCAGTACACGGTGAATTTTTTATAGCAGGTATCTAGGTCCCCTCTTTTACTGATGCTTGAGCAGACAGCGAAAGGTAGGACGAGGGCGGGACGCCCTACCTGCGGTACAGACCCACGAACAGTTGGCTTTATAACAATACGGACTTTATGTTGTATAAGCGACATATTACTGAAACACGCAAAGCACGATACCGAGTTTGGATAGTACGAAACTGACTTTTACTGGTTTAGTTACGAATGTTTGTTTGAATGATGTGAACTGTGCGGTACATGTTTTTTTGTTTAGGATTTTGCTGCTTTATAACGCGTTATTATAAAATTTAACGTTTTTTTTTTTTAGGATTCTGTTTAGTTAAGAACACTGACGAGCGACGAAAGACCTGACGAGTTTAGAGGCAAATTATACTCACATTTAAGCAGTAAATAAATTTTATGAACTGTGTTAAATTATCTGTAAGCTAAATGCATAAATTACACTTATACTTGATACGGTTAAAGAGTCTAGCTTGAAGGTACGTGTATCGTTATTTTACTAGCTTTGTTAATACTTTGACGGTCGCTTGAAGGTAACGTGATTTTACTCGTGGCGGTATGCGAGAGGAACTGGTGGAGTGCGTTTTTGGTAAAAATTAATTATTACACGTGAATTCTTTAGCATATTTAATATCTGTGTTTAATATTAGTTAGGTCTTAGTCTGTAAGGTTTAAGCTAGCAGTATTACGATAACAAGTATATGGTGTGGTTTTGAGCTTCTGATGAGGGACGGAACTATGTAGAACAGCTTGCAGAAATAAATTTGAAGCGTGACATCTTGCTGGTTGTACTTGCATGCACCTATGAATGTTAAAAATACATTTATGGTAACAACTCTGTGAATTATTCTGAGAATGACATTGTTTGAAACAAAAGCTGAAGATATTCAAAACGTACATTCTCTGTTTAGTACCTTTTCGAAAACGATACTCTTTATGATATAATGTGGTGGACCCAGACAAGCCAAGAATAACAATATAACACAACGCATTTGGTTCGCATGCAGGGTACACTCGGTATATAATTCTTATTGTTTTCTTACGGCAACAGTGGTTACGTTTTATAACAACGGAGAAAAATATTTGTTTATTTAATACCATTTTAATATTATTATTTTTTGGTTTTGCCTGGGTTTGTACGGATTTATAAGGTGGCCTGGTTATACTTTGAGATAATTTCTTTTAAAATATGAATTAATAGGAAAGCGAATGCGAAGATTGTAGGCCGTACTTCCTTACTTACTCCATGGTGCAGAGTCCTTGAGAAGCTAACTGGTTTGCAGCTAGTCGAGAAATTCCCCGCATTTCACGGAAACCTAAGGTTCGTTACCGCACTCACAAGCGTCCGCCACCTATCTCTATCCTGAGCCCTCCCAATCCAATCCATATACCCACATCCCACCTCCTGGAGATCCATTCTAATATTATCCACCCATCTACGCCTAGGTCTCCCCCGCGGTCTCTTTCCCTCCAGTTTCCCCACCAAGACCCTATACACCCCCTCTCCTCCCCCATGCGTGCCACATGCCCTGCCCATCTCATTCTTCTCGATTTTATCACCCGCACAATATTGGGTGAGGAGTACAAATCATTTAGCTCCTCGTTATGCAGTCTCCTCCATTCCCCCGTTACCTCGTCC
>Ga0123352_10008570_pt1 | contig 15920 bp, 8 predicted proteins | sample TergutLab28metaG_FD_89700 | JGI IMG/M metagenome (GOLD analysis project Ga0123352, IMG submission 89700) | Labiotermes labralis P1 segment gut microbial communities from Petit-Saut dam, French Guiana - Lab288 P1 | ecosystem: Host-associated > Arthropoda: Insects > Digestive system > Gut ... | reverse complement strand
TCACGCTTTTTCTTCTGATGCCATTAATTTTTTGTGTGTTGTAATTGCACTTTATATATTCTTACTTACTTACTTACTCCATGGTGCAGAGTCCTTCTTGAGAAGCTAACTGGTTTGCAGCTACTCAAGAAATTCTCCGCATTTCACGGAACCCGAAGGTTCATTACCACACTCACAAGCGTCCGCCACCTGTCTCTATACTGGGCCAGCCCAATCCAGTCCATATACCCACATCCCACCTCCTGGAGATCCGTCCTAATATTATCCACCCATCTACGCCTAGGTCTCCCCAGTGGTCTTCTTCCCTCCGGTATCCCCACCAAGACCCTATACACACCCTCTTCTCACCCATACGCGCCACATGCCCAGCCCATCTCATTCTTATAACAGAAGAAAATTCTTTATTGGCTGTGTGAATGTAAGCATTTCAAAAAGAAAAACATGTGTAAGCATTACGCAAAAAAATAGTCTCGCAAGAAGCAGACCTAGGCAATTTCATTACAGAACAACAAAAATCATGACCACAAACTGACGTAGAAGAGGAAGAAGTTGTAAAAAAAAAAGACCAGTTAAGCAAATGTTGCTATTCATTGTCTGGAATGCAGGTACGTACAGTCCTCTAAGTTTCATCATAAAACTGACGAATTTAAAAGTTAAATACTTCCTAACCTCAATACAAAAACCAACAATTTTCGTTAAATATCATGTAGAAAAAGGTTTGCGAATGTTTGCGAATGTTTGCGAATGTCTATAACGACTGTAATTATTACAGCATAGCAAAAGTAGCTTGCGTCACTCAGTCCATGATGTTACAATGTTCATCCGTATTTAGGAAATAAAAGTGTGAACATCACTAGCAGCCGTAACAGCAACAAAAACAGCCATTGTCGAGCAAAGAAATATTTTTAACAAATAAAATTTCTTAGAAAGCAGCGTTAGACTCAGAGCTAGACGCAAACACACACACACACACACACACAAAATAGACTTATGTGAAGTTTACAGAGTAATTTTATTATTAAGGAACAACATGCCTATCTAACATATTATTCTTGTCCCATCCACCGTAATTTACTCACGGTTTCATTACTAATGATAACTTCTTCTCGGTCTAGGGCGATACTGGAACAGAGTGTAGGACGAATCGTAAAAATAAACTAGCTAGAAATGATCTGACAGTAAGCGGCCGTGGCCTAATTAAGGTCATATTAAGGGATATTCCTGGGAGGACTGGGGAAAACAAGGAAAACCCTCGGAAGAAATAGCGTTGCGGACGAGACTTGAACCGGACATTCCCACGATACAAATCCCAAACGTTATTTCTTGAGCCACCTTGATCGGTTGCAATACATACGTAAACCTACTCAGTACTGTAATATGGAATGTACAGAGTGATGCAAAAATCACATGACACTCGGCTTTTGCGCCATGCTATACAAGAAACAAACGTAAATGACCTTCGCAGTTGCACCGTGCATGTTGATAGTATTAAGTCCTTTATTTGTCCAACTAATGCACACAAATTATTATAAAACTCTTAACAGTTAAAATCATTTAGAATTATAATAGTTGTTCCAACATGTTTCGGTTTACATAAACCATCATCAGGGAGCTCTCAGCCTGCGCTTCGCTAAAGTTACAATGTTGACTTCGGTTACATATCGTTTTTTGAAGTTATCGGTACTGTGGCTGCATATGCAGCCACAGTACCGATATGTATTTCCTCGAAACCTGAATGGTGGTTTTTGACGTGAAAAAGGCTAAGACAAAAGTTAACAGTACGGAAGGACGCTACATCCACATTATACGCTCTTCTTATTAAGCTTTTCCGAGAAAAAAAAATGTATAGAAAGTCTTCATATTGATGATAATCGGCAGGTTGGTACAAGGTAAAAACGCCACGGTCCCACAATAGAATTATTTGGTGAACGTGTACTAAAATTTGAGAAGGCGAAGTTCATAACCAACTTCTTAGTGTCGGTTTTCAGCTGAAAAGCCGAAAGGCTATTAATTCAGGTGGTCAAGAACCTCACGTCTTTTATGGGTCAAGGAATTTCGACACATTGCTTACAGAGCTTATCTTGAAACTGTGAATCCCTTCAACCCCATTAACTTCTGTTCCTCCGAGACATGGCTTATATATTTCTTAGGCCTCCAAAGTAGATTTTATCCTACCTTTAAAGAAAATAATTTCGCAGACATTTCTCATATTTGTATTTGATTATTGTGAGAGTCAGTGCATTGCTTGGTACACTCCGATTAACGTGCTCACGTTGTTGCTTCCGCAGTACGGTGTTCTTCTTTAGAAGAAATAGCTGCTGCAGAAGAGTAGACTAGCGCTCCTGGTGTCAGATTTATGTCCACCATTATCAGGAAGGATGGACATGTTGAGGTAAGCGTCCACCAGATAGAAGGATGAGAGAGCGAGAGAACTTAGAGATATGACCTGACAGTTGGTAGAGATGATGGTCAAGCGAACTCAACTAATGGACGGCACTACGTAAAATATTATATACTTTCGATTCAAATATTTCTTCGATTCATTTCACACAGACTGATATATGTGCGCATTTCAGTTGCACAAACATACCTAAGATATACGTCGACAACAGTTCACAAATCCGGGTTTGAAAGTTCAAGTCTCCTCGAAGATATTCTTATAGACCTGTTCAGCAAATTCGTGTCCCAAAACTATAATCTGAAACTTGCATCCTAACCCAGGAGGACAATTCATATAAAGGCCTGCGTACAGTAGAGCCCACTTATCCGGATTTATTGGGACGGTGGGCCATTCGGATATGCAGAAACCCCAGACAATTGAGTTTTTTTTTAAATAGGCTACACTACACTTTGAATTTCGGCTATTACTATTTATAGTATGTACCAACTTCTTAACCTTTCGACCATGCCTGATTTGAAGTCATAGAAGCCATAACACTGTTCTGTACTTGATCTGAAAACCGGTAATTTCAAGGCAAGTTAGTTCTGTAGAATTTTCCTACAAATTTTCCCGAAGGGGCAAGCCGATCCGGATAACCAGCGTCCGGATAAGTGGAGTTATACCGTATTAAAATTGCTGCACACAGGACTGCTTGCATTGACACTGTCTTGGCGTATTTCAGCAGAGTCTATCCGTATGTTGACCTACTTCCAGTTAATCTTACACGTGTCTAGTAGCAAAGTTTAGGATTGGCAGTCATGTACAGGCCTACATGCGAGGTCTCATGCCACAACGACAGTACCGTTAAATGAACAGCCCTGTACGCCCTTTACATTTGGCTTTCAAATTTCGCATTATACGTAGAGTGGGCAAATACTATATATCTGTAAGTTTCAATCTGTCCGTTAAGATTGTTAAAACTGATTCATTGGTGTGATCGACATCACCACTTCCTAGAAATAATACTGTTTCATGAATGCAACATGTATCGTCAGATAACAGATAATTTCTGACGTTTTGCTGACCGTGCATCTCAGTATATTTATCTCGGTATTTAACCAACTTGATGCACAAAATTTGTTTCGCAATAAATTTTATTTCATGCCTCTACATGTTTCGAGCATATGTGCTCATCATCAGGAGGTCAAAATTGCATTACACAGCCTCTGGTATCATCACACCTATAGGTGTGATGATATCAGATGATGAACACATGTGCTCGAAACATGTAGAGGCATGAAATAAAATTTATTGTTAAACAAATTTTGTAGATCAAGTTGGTTAAATTCTGAGATAAAGATACTTTCTGTTCAGGCATTTTCTAAATTAGGAGGTCGGAGCTGTAAACTATTCTATAATACCAACTATATTATTTCTCCCTAAATGTACACGAGCTGACACAACGTTTATTGTAACAAACTTCAACATTTCGTCTGGAAGATATAATTTTGGTTGTCAGTTTTTTTCGTTTCTAATTTTTAGTAGGAATGGAATTTCAGATTACGACGGTAACAAATATACATCAGTATTAACACTTCCTACTGACGTTCCGAACGATGTCGTTCCTAAAATATCAGACTTAGAAAAGGGTTTGGCAGAGTATGGTAGGGCAAGGTCAGGGTGAGACCAAAAGTGTTACATACCTACTGTGCGGAGGAGGTAGAGAAGGATAAGAAAAGGAAGAGATGAATGTTAAATTCAAGAAAAATAAGGTGGAGCAGAAAGAAAGATGACCAAAAGTAATATAAGAATAAGAATAAGAATAAGAGAATAGAACTGGAAATAGATGACACGGGTTATTTTGTGAAACACGTTAAATGTCTGGTTCATGCAGAGTGAAAGAAAATTCGCATATTAAGTGTCCATATTGGGATTCCTTACTAAAAATAAGTCGAAAATATCACACGACCTATGCCCTGAGACGTTCAGTCTTCGAGACACACGTCACCGTCACAGGGGGCAACACGTTTCTCCACTGTGTTTGTCACGACGATAAAGCGCAGTGCATAACATGACTCGGGTGCGAATGATTGATCGCAGATTTCACGCACGACTAGTGCATCCCAGTTCGCGCTACGTTACGTCATCCAGACGCTAATATCTCGATGACTGCAGCAGCGTCTCCGTGAGACATGGTAACGCGTATATAGGTCGTACAAGGACTGTAGGTACACCAGCCAATGAAGATGTCATAATTCCAGCTATGTAACGAGAGCTGCAATATATCACGAGAATTGCAACTACCCCAAAATATGACCCTCAAAGTAATGTATGACGACCAACTGCATCCGTATTATTACTCTCGAAACGCTCAGCTGTTTCCAGATGATGTTCCCCAACACGTATTGTACGAGATACGAATGTGTGAAGTGGCAGTCAAACACAACAACTTTACATGTTTTTTTTAATTATTTAGGGCAACATGTTTCGACCCTTATTGGGCCATCTTCAGGCCCTTCTAAGATACAGATCCTTAAACTAACAATGTTTAAAATGCATTGCGGGATCCCAAACGCTTACATTCTTGATATAAGTATGTATAAAACATAAAATATACATAGTTATATCAAGAATGCAAGCGTTTGGGATAGTTTCAATTCTCGTTACACAGCTGGAGTTATGACATCTTCATTGGCTGGTGCACCTACAGTTCTTGAGGGATCCCAAACACTTATATCAAGAATGCAAGTGTTTGGGACCCCTCAATGCATTTTAAACATAGTTAATTTATGGATCTGTATCTTAGAAGGGCCTGAAGATGACCCAATAAGGGTCGAAACATATTGCCCTTAATAATTAAAAAAAAACATACAAAAGTTGTTGTGTTTGACTAATACATTGTACAGTCATATATGTCTTAAACACTTCGGGATGGCAAACATTAAGAAAAAAAACATATTGTATGAGATAAACGAGGCGCCCGTGATTTGATTTCCTGTTACCTTGTGCCTTTTGATGAAAATAAATGTCTCATGACATGTGTAACATCTTTTAGTTATTTTCTCTTAAACAGGGAATCAGACTGTGGAAATAGAGTGCAAGAGTTTCGTTGTGTCCTCTATATTTAAGATATTAACAGGACCAGTCCCCTCTACAACAAACGTTGGAGCTCAAATAAGATTTGCTTAACTTCTCTTCATTTCCCAGAATTAAGAAAATAGCCCTATTTAAACGCAAGACAGGAAGTTATTCCACAACGCAGCTATATTATGTGACAGCGCGTGTTTTTACTTTAAAAAGCTAGGTGCTGCTGAAGCCTGATTAGAAACAATAGTTACAGCTTGCAACATCAGGCGACAGTCCCGGGAGACGAATCACGTGCTGCTAAGTTGTAAAATTTAGATATTCCGACGTCATCATCAGAAATGAAGCAGCTTGTATATGACTTTATATACGCCATAAAACCAAGTTCAAACATGAAAAGGAAGAAGAAGGACGAGCGAGAGGGGAAGTCGGCATATATGAAACAATTAGATCTCAGGTCACGACATCTCCCTGTCTCACGCAACCAAGTGTAGAAGTTAAAACAGAAGAAGTGATAGAATCAAAACATGGCACAGCTTTTATTAAATTACTTGCTCTTCAGAGCGCTTTAAGATTTGTAATCCTGTCTTAGTTCGTGTGTAGAGAACAATAGACTAGCTTTACCACTTTACTGACTGTTAGTACGAGGATATTCTTAAAAATGTAGCAGTGTGAACCTCATTTAACTAGACAAAAAAATCATAATGCCAACATGGCAAGCGTACGAATTTTTGAAGTGGATACATAATATGTAAGAGATAATTTGTACGGTCTTGCAGTTTTGTACGGTGATACATATTCAAAGATGTAAGCTTTCCACAAATTAAATTTTAATGTTAATCTGAAATGAGAACATGGTGACAATGCGAAATCTTCTGTTCTGTCACGCATTCGAGGGAAAACATTTGTCGTTTTTCCTAGAATCTTTGTGTGTGTGTGTGTGTGTGTGTGTACGTATGTATGTAGATAAGTATTATGTACGTACATACGTACGTATATAATCCGTCGTCTCCTTCTTGGAATTACCATATATAATTCAAACAATGACGGAAATCATGTCTGAAGAAGGAAGTTTATATTAACATTTACGCCGGTTCTGTATACAAGCTCTACGCCAGAGGAGTTAGTATCTTTTATAAAGGAACACACACGGCATCTTTTTATGATGAGCGATTAGGCCCCACACAATACGACTGTGTACACCGTTTATTTCTTTAAACAAACGTACGAGTTCGGCCCTGAAGCCTCTTTCCGCCAGACGGCTTATCGGCGCCCGACAGAAGATGTAGCGTATTGAAACAGCCATACTGTTTATACCCGGTGACACAACGTCTTCTGATTCTCCTTATTATATTTTGTTATCCTTCGCGATCTTCCATCTGCCTTCATCGCCTTTTAATTCATGAATTTCTTTTTCTTCTTGAATTCCTCTTTCCTTTTTCTTCAAACTCCCTCTTGAAAAAATTAGTTGCGTCGAAACCAAGGCAAGAAGTCTGAAGTTTATAAATGCGTCTCTTCTTGTACACCCAGGTCTTTCTCCAGACACCTATGCCATGCCATGTAAAGACCATGTATTTCTGCGTTCTGTCTCCAATCTGTAGATATGTTTATTATTTCGTGAAGCACGTAGATGTTTAACTCTTTTTCTTCCACAAGCACAAGAGGATTTTGACACAAGCATTTATTCCGAGAATCCGAAGTTTCTAGCTCGGTCATTACTTCTATGTTGTCCCCAGTAAATTTATTTTTATTCCATCAGTTACACACACTACAACATTTTTTGCGGACTAGTCTGGCATAGGTTTCTCGTGGTTTTCCATAATCAGTCCATGATTATGTTTGACCAACGGCGTTTATAGGACAACTTCACTTCCAAATCCCTACCATCCCCCTACCCCCCCCCCTGCAAAAGAAAAAGATTCAGGGGCATATACACGATGTGCAAAACCTTATGATGAACTGTCAGACCCAAAGCCTGAGGACCACCTCTTTTCTGTTGTCACCCACTGCTTACGTAACGCACTCGCAGATACCTTCCACTCCTGGAGGTCTCCTCCTGTATGTCGTGACGAGAGGGGACCCACTGCAATGCTGAATCTGGTTGGAGTGGTGCAGCGGCTTCCCTTTGAACAGGCGCACGCGAAACACTGTACACAAAATCGGATACCGTGACTGATGTGTTGTAAAGCTGATCCACTTAGTTCTCTCCCCGCCTTCTGACGTTACAACCTTAAATGTGCGCGTTTGTGTGGGAGGGCGAATGGGGGCGAAAGTGTGTACCTACTCACATCTCAGCAGTCGGAAGGTACGTTCCAGATCTAAACACGTACATTTTCTGATCGTTTCATTCTGCACTTACACATTTATACAGTTTTGGCCTTAATTTGTAACTTGTACAAACAATTACTTAGCTTTCCTGTGTAGACCCAATGTCAGACTAGGCCTCAGTGGTTTGAAGAACAATTTGCTACATTGTATTTCACATCGCGACTTGATTTTTAAATTTGCTGACGTAGTAGCAACAATTATTTTATGTTTTTTGACCGTGCATCCCTGTACAATCTTTTTCAAATGAAGCCAACTAGGTGCACACTACTTCTTAGTATATTTATTTCAACTTTTCTAAATTTTTCGGGCAACTATGTACCCATCACCAGGAAAACTTACTGTATCTATGCGACAATGGTATACAGTAAAGTTCTCCTGATGATGGGCACATAGTTGCCCGAAACATGTAGAAAAGTTGAAATAAATACACTAAGAAGTAGTATGCACCTAGTTGTCTTCATTTGAACAGCAGCATTTATATTGATGAAGGCTAGATTACCGTCCATTACAATTCCTTAAAGCCTCCCGATTGCAAAGAATTACTGCTGAGAATCATGAGTTATGGCATTAATATTCCTGACAGATCAGGAACAAGCAACTAAGTGAGAAGCAATACTTTAATTTTAAAATCGTTCAATTGCAAGATACGTAGCCACGTGGGTAAGGTCTAGCCTTATTCATACCTGCAAGGAGCAAGATGAAAAATGCAAACAGAAAAACACTGTGCAGATGAGGTTTTAAAACTACGTTCGAGTTTGCCGGTTCCAGCCTATCGGTCGCCTGTAAGCTAACATGACAGATATTTCGTGTATTTTTCCTTTCTTACTCCAGGTTGACAGGTCCATTAGGGAAGAACAATTACAAGGCCATGACGACCTTCTCCGTGATCCTCATATGTTCACCGTTCATAACACTCCGGCCATCTCATTCCGCATTATATGCCTACAAGTGTTGCTAGGATCTTCTCCCTTAACTTATGAAACCCAGCAGAATGATAAGCTGTAAGTGACGTGTCTATAAGATGCCAAGCGCGTCTGCTAGCCGAAGGGAATCATTGCCAGCGTCCTCTTCAAACATGCTCAGAAAAAGTCTAAACTTAACTGCGATACACAACAACGGCTAGCACTACCGTCAAGTTAAAATGCGCTTTCTCAACTACATAGGTTATTTCGTGTAAAAATTAAAAAATGGCTCCTAAGAAATGAGTTGTGAGCTATTCAATGTACAGAATTTCTCTGAGAAACTTAAATGTCAGTCAGTAAGTCGACCTTCCAGTTGAGAAATTAATCCAGGACGTACCGAATAAGACGCAGGCCTGTTAACCGCTAAATCGCAAGTTTCTGCAAGAGGTTTAAATGATCTCGTAGTTGGTTTTGCTGGACCCACTTGTAACATCATAAGGGAATGTTCAAGCATTAATCAATATTCGGAGGTGGAAGGAGAGAGTAAAGGGGCGTGTTTTGACAAATTAGAAGCGGAGAAATGAAAACCATGAGTGTATTAGATTACCTGTCACGAGACAAGAAGGAGCAGATCAGCCACACAAACGGAAGGATTATCACTGCTCTGAATGAGAATGCCAATTACAGATGCGTTTCCAATTATCCGGCTGGAACACATGACTAATTTGCAGTTTCCTCTTCAAAGGGTTGTTGCATAACAACAAAGATCGCTAAACACAATTCCAACCCCCCCCCCACTCCACCCCGCCGCCACCAACACACTAAAATTTTCCAGCCTATTAGCGCAAATTTTTCACTTTAAATTATATGTGTGTTGTACAGAACGTTATTACAAATCCCGAAGCGTCAATACCGCCGATAACAAAGCTCGCCGGTGGACACAGTCCTGAGTCGTTTGCACCCACTTCCGGGCCCCACAACGTACTTCTGTAACATGAAACCACTGCTATCCTACCGTCTTGTTGTCTGGGTACTTACAACACACGGCAAGTACTAAATTCACTTATTGCTCTGTTACTCCTTGCGCTGTGAATGGGCAGGAAAGTTTTATGTGGATGCTGGCTTTGCTATGAAGGCCACTGCTCTCATGAGACGAGCAGAGTCACTGCGCTCACCGAAGTTAATTTAGAATTATTCGGCTGGTGTTGCTTTAAACGCACGCTTTAATTTTATCGTGTATATATTAACAATATCAGAATTCCGATGGGTTACATCACACTTTTTAGATTCCTGAATCGATTTTCGCATAAACGTGTAATAAGCAAGAATAAATAAATGGGTAAATAAAACGGACCAGTATCTGTTCCTTTTTTAAATAAATAAATAAATAAATAATAATAATAATATTTATTAACTGCAATTGGGTTGCCACCCGGTGGCAGTGGTTATTTTACATGTATACAAAACATGAAATCAGTTACTGCTAGATTTAAGTCGGGAGGGCTACATGAGGAACATGTAGTGGCAACTTGGAGTCTTGGGAACCATCTCAGCATTTGCTTATAGACACAGGGAAACCAAGAAAAACCTGTGTCGAGTTGGCCGGTCGCGTGTAGACCTTATATTTTGTGCGGTACTGGATGCCGTAGGCTTCTAACTGCAGGGCTCCTGACGTTTCGGCAGAGGTATTTTACCTAATTAGCCAATACAGATTAACCGGTTGGAGAGAAAGCCCCCAAACCCTACTTTCAACTACCGATGCATAACTGAACGCACCCACTTTTCATCGAATTACAATTTAATCTCTCGCTTATTTTCAGGGTCTGTAGACGGCCATAAGGCCAATTCATGCGGCCCAAACAGTTTTGTGTTTCTGAATGCATCCTGCAGTCTGAACAAAGTTGGACGTCCGTAGCACAGTCGGTTGAGTGTCTGGACTAACGGCTGGATGACCGAGGAATGGTGGTTCAATTGCCGGCAGAACTAAGAGACTGTATCTTCCTCACACATCCCGACGGTACTTCGGGTCCATCAAGCCGTACATTCAGTGAGTAACTGGGGTTGTTGCTCCCACGCAAAAGTGGTTGGAGCGTGAAGCTGAGCTTAAGGAGTGCAAATATACCTCCACGCCTCACACTTGCATATGCCTTCATGGCATGCACAGGGACAGTTATACGTACTGTTTTGTACGTAATTTGTGTGTGTCCTGTGCAGGCTGTCACATTGTATATATGTATGTATGTATGTGTGTGTGTATGTATGTATGTGTGTGTGTGTGTGTATGTATGTATGTATGTACGTATGTATGTATGTACGTATGTATGTATGTACGTATGTATTTATGTACGTATGTATGTGTGTGTATGTATGTATGTGTGTGTGTGTATGTATGTATGTGTGTATGTATGTATGTATGTATGTACGTGTGTGTGTGTGTGTGTATGTATGTATGTGTGTGTTTATGTATGTATGTATGTGTGTATGTATATATGTGTGTGTGTATGTATGTATGTGTGTGTGTATAAAAGGTACAGGTAAAATTCATCTTACAACAGGCCACGAAGGTCAACAGGGGAAGTAGATTTATAGCTCTACTCGTTCTTTAATCTCGGCGCTAGATGGGGTGGGTGGTGAACGCCACGTCCCGGCCACTTTACCCAGCGGAAAAGACCCGGTACCAATTGCATAGGTGGTTGGATGAGAACCAGAGCCGGTCTAGACCGGTGTGGAAAATCTCACCCCCACCGGGATTCGATCCTCGGACCGTCCAGCCCGTAGCGAGTCACTATACCGTCTACTGTATCCTGGCCCATATGTATGTGTGTATATATGTATGTGTGTATGTATGTATTTACATACCTAGTACAGATGTACGAATGTTCGTATGTATTTAAGTATGTACGTACGTGTTACTCTATGTACTTATATATGTACGTAAATACGTATGTGCATGGGTGTACGTAGTTAGGTATGTAGGCATGGATGCATGTGTGCATGAGTGTGTGTTTGAAAGAATGCGTAGAGGAATGAATGATAAACGAAAACATGCGTGAGTGGAGGTGCATGACCGACCGATTGGTGTGCGCACTAAGCCTTAAGCCCAACCGTAAGCTATTACTGTTCAGTGTAGCCGAACTCAGCAAAAATTGGTAGTGCTGCGATCATCAGAGTTCACAAACAATGTATATTCTATGTCTTTCCTGGTTCATTACATTAGAAGGACCGTACGTTCACAACCAAAAATAAACAGTCGTCATCTCTTCCATAAAGCAACAACTGTTTGTGTCTGCATTCACGCATTCTCCTGAACTTTTCCAAACAAGACGTATGCATCCATTGTTTCCTCAACGGGTGACGTACACGAGTCTCTATAGCCCACATCACGTGCATCTGGTCATTTGCTTTTGTTTCTTGACCACAAAAATACAAACGAAGAAAAAAAGTTTCAGATTAAATGTACACTCTGCGTGTCTTATGAAGTGTCTAGGGCGTGTGAAGTCTGGAATTCCGAAGTCCTGTGCAGTACCATCAAAATCTTCTTTTTGGAGCCGCGTGTTTGCGAGTGTTCGAATGGGTCTGTTACAAGACGAAAAGGTGACATTTTCGGCGGGTCTGAACACTATTTTTTAAAGAAGTGCAGGGTAGAGAGGTGAGAGGCCTCTTTCAGGTTGATCTCCTTTATCCTTGGGGAAAAGCCCCCGGCCTTCCTTGGATAAGAGACAGGGTGGGTCTTAAGGTCTATCTGAGTGTAGCAGTGTGTTAAGTTGTTTTTGTGAATAATGTGAGTGCAGGCCTACATAGAATTTCAACAAGAAATGCAACCCGACACATATACTACATATCACAATAGAGAGACGACGCAGAGACACAAGGCTAATAACAAAAGAAACGGCTTTCCCATCGTGACAAGAAGCTGATGAAGCTGCAATAGAGCAGTCGTGTTTCTTTGTCCGTCCACACTCGAAACTCCAAATACAAAACACTAATGAGTGCTCGCATGTTTTATATTTCCTAATACACGAAAAAAACCCCCGCATCTCTCTTAATATACTACAAGTGAGGCGGGAAGTCAGATTTCCTAAATGGCAACACAGCTGGGACATCGGTCTTCCCGTGGCCGAGTCACACCACCAACACAAGATTTACAACTGATTGAACACCGAATTACTGACGACTGCCTGAGTGACTGTCTAACTACGTATTTAAACGACTGAACGAATTATCTGACCTAACCGAAAAAAAATATTACCCAAAAAAGTTCCAGGTACGGGGGGGGGAGGGGATTTCCTTGGACAACTGACGATTCTGCAGGTAGTCAAGTCGTCTCCTGTGGTGAGAGCGGACGGTTCGTTGCATTCGTCAAAGTCCGGCTCTTCCTAAAGCTACTTTAATCCATTTTGTACGTGCAAACCCTACCCAACTACGAACAACGTTAATGTTCTTCTTCATGCACTACAAGATCCTCCTTATGTATTATGTGCAACATTTATTTTCACCCAACTAAGCTACGGGCTGAACGCTCAGGAGTTCGAATTCCGGTTGGGGCAGGAGATCTTCTCATCTTCGAACAGGTCCAGACTGCCTGTGGGGGCGCCCAACCTCCACTTCAATGTTCACTGGGGACCTTTCTCGGGAGTAGAGCGGCCAAAGGGTGACGGTGACGACTCACCTCCCTCCTGCGTTGAGATTGAGACTGAGCAGATCCAAATTCTCTTCCTCCCTGTGTAAAATCATGGCGTGCGTAGGACAAATTTACCTTTCTTTATTTCCTCCTACATCCGTGTTACGTGTCAGCTGGTAACATTCAGTATTATATAATTACTTGGTAAAGCTTCCCAATGAATATATTGCTCTATTCCGCCATAAATTAATTTATATTATTTAAAAATATCCTCCTTTTATTTCGGAAAGGGACTTGAAGAGCTTTTTCCTCGACTTCGGGTAAGCCGGACAGTGATCGCCTGTAATAGGACATGAGATATGAGCACAAACACCACACATATCAAGCTTGCTTTTGGCTATTTATGTCGAAGCTCACATAAACGGTGTCTGATACACAATCATATATGTCAGTCTATTAGTCAGGGGTAATGGGTGAGTACAGTATCTGTCTGCAGGAAGCACTGGCCTGTGTTTGTGTGGTAATGCCACATAACTTAAGTCTTACTTTGCGTGTTTGACGTTGCAGCGTGCCTCGTGGCAGCTCGACTCTACTATATTTTCTTCAGCTACTGTAGAAATGACGTGAAATAAATACATTCCGCTGTATTACAACAAATATCTGTCTGAAATGGTACCAATGTTAGACGGCCCACATGAAAACTTCCGTTTGCAGGGGAATTTTGACTAAAAATGATAATCGTAAATTTACAAACTTATCTGTATTAAGTCCATAAGATTTAATTTTCTTCACAGCGTTGAACTTTTATGGCTTGCGACTGTGCAGTCTTATGGTCCTGTAGTTAGCCTACAACACTACACAGTGTCATAATCCACACGAACACAATATTAACAGTATGAACCGGAATAGGAAAGAAATAAGAATTTAACCTTTCAAAGCTTACTGGTTACGTGATGCACCAACAAGCTTAAGATTCAACAATCTTACGCTCTCCCCACATTGTATTTGTGTGTTTTGTATTTATCTGAAAAAAAAACAGCGACTTGTGCCAATAAATCATAAACAGATTAGTTTTTATAACCGAATTGAAAAGTGTTTACAGGGCGGTACGACCTGGGCCTTTAAATAAAGCAGTCTGCGCTTCGTCGATAAAGGGTTGAAAGCCAAACCTTTGATACTGCTTCCCGACGACTCCTTACTTTATTTGCAATTTGCGCAAGAAGAACCAGTCCAGTCATAAATGGCACAGATTAAATTCTACCATCGAGAAATCATGCGCACAGCATTTTGATTGAACAGGACGGGCCATATATATAAGTTATAATAAATGCTTGTGGTTTTATCACATTACAATGGCACATTCTATGCAATAAGTTTCAAACAAGAGTTTGCCCACCTGCGTTAAACGGAAACATGCTCACAAAGGAAAGAGACTTTAACCCCTTAAATATTGCCATAAATCTAAATTATTTGTAAAATTTCCCTTCCTGCCTAACACATAAAAATTTTTTTTTTCCCACAATACACCAATCAATTAGAGCTGTTGGGGAAATAACCTCTCTTTTTTATGATTCACACGAAACAACAAAAATATACGATGTTTGTAAGTACAAAAAAAAAAAAGGTAAAGCCATCCCATTACAGGCCTGGACAGACTCTGAGGGTTCCAGGAGGTTGAGGCTCCCACGTTTCAAGACAAACGACACATGAAGGTGGTAAGGCTGTCAGACCTACGCACCGGCAGCCTTTACCCCCAGAAAATATTCCTGGTACTCATTTCCGTTAGAGGCTGAGTCGACCCCACGGCCATAGTGCGACCGGAAGGATTATGTCAATGAAAAATTCCAATGACACCATCGGGAATCGAACCCGCGACCTCCGGCTTGTAGCGCAGTACCTCAACTGCACCACCGCGTGCCCCCGTTGATAAGTACTGAGTTTTTAAATGTTCCGGCGGGTGATACATACAGGTACTACTTGGCTTTAAACGGCTAAGTGTTACTTTCAACCAGCTAGCCTAATGAGTCGTGACTGAATGAATCAGCGAACGTATTAGCCTGCTGTTTCCAATTTATTACGCACACATTATATCGAACCAAATACCGGTATGTGTTACATTGTTTTGTTGTAATTATTGTACTGTGGCCAAAAAAAAAACTGACAACAGAAGTGTAGATATATATATAGGAGTAGCTGTAAAATGAACATTCTCACGAAAGGCAATTGTATTTGGCAGTGAATACGTTAAAATGGCCAAATTCATGTCAGTGTGGGTTCATAAGGTCATATTATAGCAAAGAAGCGGTCTGGAAAAAGCTAATTTATATCTGTCTCTCTTTCTCGCTCACACACACATGTGGGGAAGCTGTTTCTTGTCATCTGCTGAGAGCGAATGTGTAACACAACACGTTAATTTATTACAAACACTCCCGATGACGTGTGAAGAGGTTTCTTTCACATTCAGTAAATCTCCTGCGTGGGGGGGGGGGGGGAAGGCCCTGGTTTTAACACTCCCTCGGTGTTTCAGTCACTGCTTGTTTTTTTTTAGGGCCATTTCTTTTTCCCTTACATTCCAAAATTTTTTTTTTTTGAGCATTAAAAAAAT
>Ga0123352_10008568_pt1 | contig 15921 bp, 14 predicted proteins | sample TergutLab28metaG_FD_89700 | JGI IMG/M metagenome (GOLD analysis project Ga0123352, IMG submission 89700) | Labiotermes labralis P1 segment gut microbial communities from Petit-Saut dam, French Guiana - Lab288 P1 | ecosystem: Host-associated > Arthropoda: Insects > Digestive system > Gut ... | reverse complement strand
TTGAGGGGTACTTCTGTGATATGATAGTAATATGACAATGTGCGGCACTTCGTCATCCTGTCCTGAACTTGATTCGGGAACTCACACGCAATCTAGAGATTTAACAATAATTAGGAGGATTTAAAATGAGCAAAACAATGGTAGGTTTAAAACGCACGCATATGTGTGAAGAAGTAAACGAAACGCATGTTGGGCAGATAGTTACAATCATGGGCTGGGTTAATAAAAAACGCGATTTCCCGGGACATGTTTTTATAATACTTAGAGATAGAACGGGCATTATTCAGGTTGCTGTAAACAATGAAGAAATGCTTAAAAAAATTAAAAATGTTAGAACAGAATATATTTTGGCTATACAAGGGCGAGTTGTTTTGCGTACAGAAAACAATATAAATCCTGATATGAAAACAGGTAAGATTGAAATTGAGGCCACTGAACTTCGCATTTTATCAGAGGCTGCGGTTCCTCCATTTCAAGTTGCTGATGTAGGGGTTAAAGAAGATTTAAGACTTAAGCACCGCTATGTGGATTTAAAACGCCCAGAAATTCAAAATAATCTAATTGTAAGGCATAAAATTTACCAGTCGGTTAGAAATTTTTTAAATAATCAAGGTTGTATAGAGGTGGAAACGCCTATTCTGGGCCGTTCAACGCCAGAAGGTGCAAGAGATTATCTTGTGCCTAGCCGTGTGTATCCAGGCAATTTTTATGCATTGCCGCAATCGCCGCAGCAGTATAAGCAGCTTTTAATGCTTTCTGGGTTTGATAAATATTATCAAATCGCAAAATGCTTTAGAGATGAAGATTTAAGAGCAGACAGACAGCCAGAATTTACCCAAATAGACATAGAGCTTTCTTTTGTAGACCAAGAAGATGTTATAAACTTAGCCGAGGGCATGGTTAGAGATATGTTTAAAGACGTTTTAGATTACGAGGTTTCGCTTCCTATAAAAAGAATGACGTATGACGAGGCCATGGAACGCTTTGGCTCAGACAAGCCAGATTTAAGGTTTGGGATGGAACTTAAAAATATTTCTGATTTAGTGAAAGACACAGATTTTGGGGTGTTTAAATCGGCTATAGATGCTGGTGGCTCGGTTCGTGGGATTAATGTCTTAGGTCTTGCAGATATGCCAAGAAAACAGATAGATTCTTTAATAGAATTTGTTAAAACATATAAAGCTAAGGGGCTTGCGTGGATTAGCGTTTTAGAGGATGGCGAATTTAAAACTACTTTGTCGAAATTTTTTACGAATGATGAGCTTTCAAAAATTGCTGAAGTGTTTTCGGCAAAAGCAGGTGATTTAATTCTTTTATGTGCAGATAGCGATGATGTTGTTTTTGATTCGCTAGGAGCTTTAAGATGCGAAGTTGCGAGGCGTGAAAACCTTATCGACCCTAACAAATACGAATTTTTATGGGTTGTAGATTTCCCACTTCTTGAATGGGACGAAGAAACAAACAGATTTTATGCAAAACACCATCCATTTACAATGGTTAAAGATGAAGATATTGAACTACTAGAAACTAACCCTAAAAAAGCCCGTGCAAAAGCATATGACATTGTTATAAACGGCTACGAAGCGGGTGGCGGAAGTATGCGTATTTACCAAAAAGAAGTGCAAGAAAAAATGTTTAATATTTTAGGCTTTACCAAAGAAGAGGCAGAAGAGCGCTTTGGCTACTTCTTAGAAGCGTTTAAATATGGTGCACCTCCGCATGGTGGAATTGCGTTTGGGCTTGATAGGCTTAACATGCTTGCGGTTAAAACAACAGCAATTAGAGATGTTATTGCGTTTCCAAAGGTTAAAGATGCTTCTTGCCCACTAACAGATGCACCAAATATTGTTGAAGATGCCCAACTTGAAGAGCTAGGGCTTGATATTACTGAAAAGACGGAGATGGAGCAAAATGAAAAAATATAGCAAATATCTCAAAATAGCAGGAGTTACTTTAGTGCTATGTGCAGCTCTTCTTGCTGGTTGTTCGAGAAACAATGAAGGGCTAGATGATATGGTAGACATTACAGTTGCTTTAGACCAGCCAAACGAAGAACAGATTAACATGCAAAGTTGGATTGGTAAAGAGCTTGCCGAATTAAGTGGTTTATTTGGCCCGCAAATAGGTGTACAAGATTGGGGACCACATGTTACTTATATCTTCGCAAGAGGCGTTTCTGTTAATGTTTCGGCATATGAAAATCGTATTATAAGTGCACTTGTTAGTTTTGCACGCCAAGGAATGACCTTAGAGTTTGATTACAATTTTAACGGAATTACAAGAAACACCGTATACAGTGATATTGAGGAATTGTTTGGTTCGTATCCTAGTATTCATCGCTTTGAGGGCGTCGGGCCTACAGAGTGGCGGCTAGAGCCAGAGCTTTCTTACGGTTATATCGAAGCAGGTGAATTATTTGCCAGAGTTTTTCTAAGGCCTGATCATAGCGTTTTTGCTATTGAGTTTTCAAGCGAGGCACACCTAGTGGGGCTAGATTATGAAGAATCGGCAGTAGTAGATATTCAGCACTTGATAGGAACACATAGCGAACATTTTATGTATTTATCAGATAATAATGGCATCCAAACAAGCTACGATATAGATGGATTTATTACCAGCGTATTTATAAATTTTTTACAAAGTGACGACAGTGGTGTAACCTTTAATTTTAATGGAATTGGCGAACTTTCAACAAGTTATGATGTTATAGGCTTGTTTGGAGAGCCTCATGAAATAAGTTTTGGCGAGGATGAAAACAGAGTTAGTGCAGAAAGTTCATTTTACTATGTTCTTTCAGGAACAGATGGGATGTTTGTAAGATTTTTCTTTAATGAAGATAATTATGTTATAGCAATTAATATGTTTACGGAGGAAAGGTAATATGAAAAAATATAGCAAATTGGTTAAGATTGCAGGTGTGGCTTTTGCGTTATCGGCAGGTCTTACGTTATCGGGCTGTAGAGATAACCAGCCGCAACCTGTAGAAGAAGATATTGTAGTAGGTGTGGAAGAGCCGGAAGATAACGAACCTGAAGATATAGTGGAAGAAGCTACTGCACTTCGCCCAATGAATATTAAAGGATTATTGCAGATTAGGTTTGAAACAGTTGAGGAATACTTTGGTAATCAAATATACTTTAATGATGAAGAGGGCATAAAATATCCAACATACTATTTTGATACAGGTATAAGTATTGGTGTAGATTTTGGGTTTGAAAACCGCCCGATTAGAGTGGTAACTGTAGATTTTTCACAAGTTCCGCATCCAAACACTTTTCACTTTAACGGTATAAATGCCGAATCTACAAATGCTGATATTTTATTGATGCTTGGTGAGCCTGATGATATTCGCGAAGTGAATGAAGAAGAGTTTTCGGGGGCATACATGCTCTATGGCTACTGGATTGCAGAAAATGTTTACGTAAAGTTTTTCTTTGATGAAGATGTAAATATTTTGGGTATGGAATTTTCTATGATACTTGGTAGTGCAACTCGAGATGATAGTGAACCTATTGAGCAAATAGATATAGCGTTTTTGCTTTTAAGAGATTTTGAAGAAAATAAGCATTTGTTTGGCGAGCTAATTAGGCAAGAATCTGGCTTGCACGAAACGTATATTTTTGAAAATGGAGTTAGAATTGGTGCAAACGGCATTATTGAAAGCATATTTGTTGAATTTAGAAGGGATTATGATAACTTCGCAATGTTTCATTTTCACGGTATTAACGGGCTTTCTAGTTACGATGATGTTATAGAAATTTTTGGCGAAGAGCCTTACAATATTCGTGAAGGCTCTGATGAAGAGCGAGTTGGAGCAGAAAAATCGTATGGCTACTGGGTTTCTGAAGAGGAACATATATATGTTAGGTTTTTCTTTAACACAAATGGTGATGTTGTGGCAATTAGCCATTTTAGGTAGGGATTATTGATGTTTAAAATAACTTATGCAACTTTAGAAGATATAGGGTATGTTGTTCACCCCGATGGAAACCTTTCTGAAAGTGAATTTGAACGAAAAGTGCGAGATAAGCGGTGCTACATATTACACTACAATGAAAAACGGATTGGCGTGATGGTTTATAATCTAATGTTTGATTTTGTGCCATTTCTAACACTTATGCACATTGAAGGAGCCTATCAAAGGCAGGGCATTGGAACTAAGGCGGTGGAGTTTTGGGAAAACGAAATGAAAGAACAAGGCTTTAAAATGATAATGGTTTCAACTCAGGTAGATGAAAGCGGCCAGCATTTTTACCGCAAAATGGGCTATAAAGATATGGGCTCGATTGTGATGGATATTTCGCCTTATAAGCAACCATTGGAGATGTTTTTAGGGAAAAGCCTGCAAGACCAATAAATCATCGTAAAAAAATAAAAATATGGGAGAAATAGCAATGAAAGTGAAGAAATTCCTAAGAAATCCTTACAATTTTATCCTTGCGAATATGTTTATATTCTTCGCATTTGCATTTATTGTAGACACGCCAAGAGATATTTGGGATGGGCTTATTAGAATAGTTTTAAGCCAAGATGTTTTAATAACTGACTACTTCTACATAGGTGGAGTTGGTGCAACTCTTGTAAACGCTGGGTTAACTGGTGTTATTGCAGTTACGTTGTTTAAAATATTTAAAGTGCAGCCAAGCGGCATGGGAATACTTGCAGTTTGGATGATTCCGGGATACGCATTTTTTGGCAAAAATATAGCCAACATTTGGCCTATTATCTTGGGAGGCTATTTGTATTCGCTTTATCAAAGAAAACCGTACAGAGATTTTATTATTGTGATATTTCTATCAACAACACTTGCCCCTGCAATCACGCAGGTAACGTTTTTTTCAGAAAGCACAATCATTGGCGTTATATTTGCACTAATCTTGGGAATTTTAATAGGGTTTATTATTCATCCACTTTCTATGTTTACTCTTCGTGCTCATGCTCGGTATAATCTTTATAATGTTGGGTTTTCGGCAGGGCTTGTTTCGTTATTTTTGGCGGCAATCTTTAGAAACCGTGGGCATGATATTGGGCCACTAGCACGTTGGAGTACAGAGTATAACACTATTTCTTTAATATTTATTTTAACACTTTGCCTAGTTTCCATTATTGGCGGGCTTTGGCTAAGTTATGATAAAAGCTTTTTAAAAGAATTTAGTATAAAAGAATACATAAAAGATTGTAAATTAATAGAAGATAAATATATGAAATATGGGCCGAGAACGTACATAAACACAGGTGTTATTGGCATAATTGGTGTGGCTGCCGTGTATGCACTTGGTGGGCAGTTAAATGGGCCAATTCTTGGCGGAATTTTTACGATAATTGCCTTTGCATGCCTTGGCAAAAACCCTTATAACATGCTTCCGTTAATGATTGGTTTAAACTTGGCGGTTTTAATTCATGGCTGGGATTTATCGGATAATCGCACGGTTATGGCAACAACGCTTGTTACATCGCTTGCACCAATACCTTCTAGGCTTGGGCCGATTTGGGGAGTTGCAGCAGGAATGCTTCACTGAAATATTATTGTTCAGCTTGCACAGATGAATGCAGGGCTTAGCCTTTATAATAACGGGCTGGCAGCTGGTTTGGTTGCGATTGTTATAGTGCCTATTGTGTTTGCAATACGCAGGAAAGGCGAGGTAACATAATTAAATTTTATTATTGACTATTGACATTTGGTGAAATATGCTATATACTGTAATCATAAAAGTGTTTTAAGAGGATATAAAACACATAAAGGAGCGATGTGATGGATGGCGTGAAAGATAGAGATACTTTGCTGAAAGAATATTTAGCCATTAATGTAAATAGTGCTACTCAGTTAGAAGCATTACAGAAAGATGCTGAAAACTACCTTGAGAGTTTAGGTGGAAAGATAGTTTATTTAGACGATATAGAGGTTACACATCTTGTGCGTATAGTTAAAGCTTTAAAGCACTATCTTTTAACTGATGATATAGAGGCTTCTTATGAAATTGTTTACCCTGTGCTTAACAGTGCTGGGATTGATATATTAGAGCATTATGATTACCAGCTTACATTGCCATGGATGTTTCGCGTGGCATCGCTAACTGATAGTATTACGGTTTGCAAAGATTTAGACAAGGCTCTTAAATTAGCAAATGGTTTAGAAAAGCTTTTGGCTTCATATAAAGAAAAAGACCCTAAGAATCATGCCAATCTTATCGTTGGAATATATACGAATATTTCTCTAATCCTGCTATATTCAAAATATTTTTCAGAAGAGTGGGATGAAAAATACACAGCCGAATTTGATAAATATGTAAATCTAGCAATGGAAATAGCCTTTAAATATGAAATGTATACTCAAAGTGAAATTAACAAGTTGAGAAAATACATATTCTATAAGAATGAAGCAGGTATAAACACTTGTTTGGAAATTATAAAGATATATGAAGGTGAAGAAGTTTATAAAGCCACGAAATTAGCAATTGATAAATATATTAAAATATAAATTGGGAGGCATAAGATGAAAATAAATATATTACTACCAGTACTAGTGGTACCTTTTGATATTGGAGGCCGCCCACCAATTCATTGGCCGCCAGATGAAGGCAATTAAAAAGTATATTAAAATATAAATTGGGAGGAATAATGATGAAAATAAATATATTACTACCAATGCTAATAGTACCTTTTGGTACTGGCGGCCGCCCACCAATTCATTGGCCACCAGATGAGGGTAACTAAAACATAAAAATATTAAAAAGCAACGACATTTTTCTTAGTCGTTGCTTTTTTGTGTTCTGGATTGCTTCGTCGTGCTTTGCACTCCTCGCAATGACTATGAGAAGTTCATTCTAATCCGTCATGCCGAACTTGATTCGGCATCCCATCTGTAAAGCAAGATTGTGAGATTGCGTATGAGATCCTGAATCAAGTTCAGGACGCAATGACGTATTGGTGATATTTTTCAAGACTGCTCTTTAACCCTAAACTCAATAATTTCTCTAATTAAATCAATAGGAAGAGGCTTATCAAGCGGGAATTGCACCGAGCCTTTCGAAAACTTATAATCTGTTAACCTGTCTTTAAAAGCGTTAATGCCTTCTGGTTGAGGGTAAAACCCGATGTGCTTCTCAAACCCTGCAAAATGTATTAACCACTTGCCATTTAAGTCGAAAGTTGGTATTCTCATGCAAATTCGCTCTGTTGCCTGTGGTGCTAATTCTTTTGTTAAATTGCGGATTATATTTAATCGCTCTTGTACATTTTCAGGAAAATCTTTGATGTAACTGTCAATTTCGTTCATGAGTGAAGTCCTCCGTTAAATTGCCTTACTCAACTGGCTTCATCGTTGGAAACAGTATTACATCTCTTATCGAAGCCGAATTTGTGAGTAGCATAACAAGCCTATCAATACCAATGCCCATGCCGCCTGTTGGAGGCATACCGTATTCTAGTGATAGCAAGAAGTCTTCGTCTATCTGGTTCGCCTCATCATCGCCCGCAGCTCTTAGAGATTCTTGGTGCATAAAGCGTTCTCTTTGGTCTATAGGGTCATTAATTTCAGAATAGGCGTTTGCAAACTCTCGCCCTGTTATAAACAGCTCGAATCTTTCAACATATTCAGGATTTTCAGGCTTTTTCTTAGTTAATGGCGAAATTTCTATAGGATGATCTAAAACAAAAGTTGGCTCGATAAGCTTATCTTCAACAAATTCCTCAAAGAAAGCGTTTAGGATATTGCCCTTTGTGTGGTATTTTTCAAACTTTATATGATGCTCTTTTGCAACGGCTTTTGCCTCTTCTGTATCTTTAATTTCGTTAAAATCAATGCCTGTGTGTTCTTTAACTAAATTAAGCATTGAAATACGTCTAAAAGGCTTAGAAAGATCAACCTCATGTTCGCCGTATGTTAAATTTAGCGTGCCGTTAACGTCTAACGCTGCTTTTTTAATCATGGCTTCTGTTAGTTCCATCATGCCGTGGTAGTCGGTGTAGGCCTCATAAAGTTCAAGCATTGTAAATTCTGGGTTGTGCTTGTAGCTCATGCCCTCGTTTCTAAAGTTGCGAGAAAGCTCGTAAACCCTATCAAATCCACCAACAATAAGGCGTTTTAGCGGTAGCTCTAACGCAATTCTTAAATACATATCAATATTTAGAGTGTTGTGATGCGTTTGAAAAGGCCTTGCTGCTGCACCGCCTGCAATTGTTTGAAGAATTGGCGTTTCAACCTCCAAATAATCACGCTCATCTAAGAAATTTCTAATGCTTTTAATAATTGCTGTACGTTTTTTAAATGTTTCCTTAACTTCGGGGTTAACAATTAAATCAACGTATCTGTGCCTGTACCTAAGTTCTTTATCTTTAAGGCCATGAAATTTTTCAGGCAAAATTTGCAGGCTTTTTGTTAAGAGAACAATCTCGGTTGCTCTAACCGAAATTTCTTCTTTCTGCGTTTTAAAAACTATGCCTTTAACGCCGATTATGTCGCCAATATCCCATTTTTTAAACTCTTCGTAAATTTCTTCTGAAAGCTCGTTTTGTCTAACGTATACCTGTATGCGGCCATCTCTATCCAAAACATCACAAAAACTCGCCTTGCCCATGAGTCTTTTTGTCATCATACGGCCTGCAACTGTAACGGTTTGACCCTCTAGCTCTTCAAAATTATTTGTGATTTGTGAAGAATAAGTATCAACATCATATTTAACTATTTGAAAGGGATCTTTTCCATCTTCTTGAAGTTTTGCAAGCTTTTCACGCCTAATTTTTAACAGCTCATTTAAATCTTGTGTTTCTTCCACATTGGTGTTTGTGGTTAAGTTTTCATCTGTGTTCATGTAATCAGCTCCTAATTTTTACCTATTTCTAATATCTTGTAGAACATGCTACCATCTGGAGCAATAACTTCTATTCTTTCGCCAACGGCTTTACCAAGAAGTGCCACGCCGATGGATGATTCATTAGAAATTGTGCCGTTTATTGGATTTGCTTCTGTAGAGCCTACGATAACGTACTCAATCTCTTCGTTAAATTCTTCGTCGAATAGCTCATTAACGTTGTCCTGAAGGGCAACGGCATAAGATTTTGTGTTTTAATCGACTAATTTTTACCTATTTCTAATATCTTGTAGAACATGCTACCATCTGGAGCAATAACTTCTATTCTTTCGCCAACGGCCTTACCAAGAAGTGCTACGCCGATGGGTGATTCGTTAGAAATTGTGCCGTTTATTGGGTTTGCTTCTGTAGAGCCTACGATAACGTACTCAATCTCTTCGTTAAATTCTTCGTCGAATAGCTTAACCTTGTTGCCGATGTTGATAACATCTGTGCAAATTTCGTCTTCATCTATTATCTGAACGTTTCTAAGCATGTTCTCAATATTGATAATTCTAGCCTCAATCTCTGCTTGCTCTTCTTTAGCTGCATCGTACTCGGCATTTTCTGAAAGGTCGCCCTGACCTCTTGCTTCTTTAATCTTTTCGGCAACATCTTTACGCCTAACGATTTTTAATTCTTGCAATTCGGCTTCTAATTTTTTAAGTCCATCATATGTTAAAACTGTTTTTTTTGCTGTCATTATGTTTAAAATCTCCTTATTTCAAAATCTAATAACCCTTATTATACCTCATAAAAGGGCTTATGTCAATTTGTTTTGTGTTGCATTTATAGCCATTTTTATTTATTAAAGGCAAAGAAGCCCCCGCCCAATACGAATATTTCTGAAAGAAATATTCGTATTCTTAATTCTCTAACAAATTGATGCCTAGATTAAAGGCGTTTTTGCAATCAGTAGGGAACTGCTCGTTTTGCCATTTTTGTTTTTCTGCCTCGTCAAACACTGTGCAGAGATATTTAGAATAATCGTCAAATTGCACGGTGTTATACGAACTCATAGTTTTACAGTAACCAAACAACCTTTCAAGCACGGCTTCTGTTGGCTCAAACAAACTTTTGTAGCTCGTTTCTTGCATAAATTCTTCTGTAACGTTCATGGTGTATATAATTCCTATAGGAATTTTTCTTAAAAGCAAGCCTTTAAATCCTTCTGTATACGTTAAAACAGGGAACATCAGCCTTTCTAAAAATGAACGCATTTCACCTGTAACATCCCAAAAGTATATTGGTGAACCAAGAATTATAGCATTGGCTTCCATGCACTTATCTAAAACGGCACTTAAACCATCTTTATAAAGGCATACACCAGGCTTTTTGTTATCTTTAACCTTACAAAGAAAACAACTTATACAACCCTTATAATCATGCCCGTAAAGGTTTATAATTTCTGTTGCTGCCCCCTTAGAAGCTGCTCCCTCTAAGGCTTTTGTGAGTAATGTTGCCGTGTTTTTATTTTTTCTAGGGCTTCCGTTTATTGCTACAACTTTCATATGAAACTCCTCCGATTAATTTTTAAGCGAAGCTTCCCAATTTAAAGGGAAACCAATATGTTCTAAATGTATATAATCTTCGTAATGTTTAAGAAGAGTAACCATTGTTTCTAAAAACTTAGTATTCCATTTTTTCTTATCAGGGTAACACTGCTTAAGTATATAAATATATCCAAATAAAGTGTTTCCTATCTTTGTTTTGTTAAGATCATTTTTTGGCGTTTTATCAAAATTGTGATAATATAGCCTTGCATAGTGTGCACATCTATTTCTAAGCATCGTTAAACAGTGTAGCCAACTAGCTAATTGTTCATAACCTACTTTAAAACCAATATTATCAATTGCTTTTTGATCTTTCTCTTTCAAATCCGAAAATAACAAGGACAAAGAACCAAAAGATAATATTTCTATTAAAACCCACAATGGAAGATTATTATCTTTGCTTTCTATATGATGTTTTATAAAGATAGTCTTTTTATTTTTATCTATAGCTTTATTTATGGAATCTATAAATTTTTTATGATTATGACGAGAACTAAAATTTTTTTCTTCTAAATAGCCTAAAGCACCATATTTATGTGAATGATTATAAGCCAGCTTAGTTCTGAGATAAAGCTCAAGCTCTTCAAGGGCTTCTAATAAAAGTATTCTTAATCTTCTATCAAACTCGTATATACTACAAATCTTATAAAAAGTAGTGGGTATGTACTCATCATTTTTAATCTTGAAAGGCAATAAATAGCCCGATAATCTATAGTAATTTAAGCTACTTAAATAGTCTAAGCACATATCCTCATTGTCAATTATAATGTTGCGAGATTTTAATAGATTCATTTGTTCTTTAAATGTGGTTGGGTTTTTAGTCATTTTTTTCCTCACGTATATAAAAAATGCCCTCCGCTGGTTCGCCATGCTGAGCATAGGCGTCGGAGGTCCTGTTATATATATTATATGCGATTTTATTAAAATTTGTCAACCAATTTAAAAAATCTTAATAAATTAACATTTCAGGCGACTTTAGCCGCCAAACCCGATGAAAACCTACTTTTATCGAAAGGAAATAGGTTAGAGTAAGGACGATTTATTCGCCCACAACTCGAACCATTGACGCCCGTTTCCGGCGGGAGTCGAACCCACGGCCTTTCGCTTAGGAGGCGAACGCTCTATCCTGCTGAGCTACGGAAACAAAAAATCAACTTATAGCATGATGTAGCTTCTACCATCGCGTAAGAGCAACACTCGCATATAGTATACTACAAGTTGATTAAATTTGCAAGTATTTTATGGCACAATTATGGCACAAATTTTTTTTCGAGCATGATAATAAGCTTATACATTGCTGCCGCCAAAAGGCAAAGTATCATTATAGAAAGCATAACGAGGTCCATTCTAAATATTTGGCTACCGTAGATTATTAAAAAGCCAAGGCCACGGGATGCAACCAAAAACTCGCCAACCATAACACCAACCAGCGAAAGTCCGATATTAATTTTAAGTGCTGAAATAATAGTGGGCACAGATGCTGGCAAAATAACCTTTGTTAGTATTTGTGCTTTTGTTCCGCCAAAGCTTTTAATGAGCTTTATTTTTTGTGGTGCTATTTCTAAAAAACCTGTTAAAACCGAGATAATCGTTACTATTATAGATGTTAACACGGCGGTTACAACAACCGAGCGAACAGTGTTACCAAACCAAACAATTATTATCGGAGCAAGAGCGGTTTTTGGCAAGCTATTTAAAACAACAAGATATGGGTTTAGGGCTTTACGCAAAAACTCGCTAAACCAAAGAAGTATGCTTATTAAAACGCCTAAAATAGTGCTTATTAGAAAGCCTGCAATAGTTGTACCCATTGTTGTGCCAACATGTCCGAAAATAGTGCGATTACGCACCATATTAACAAGTGTGTTAAAAAGCCTTGAAGGGCTAGAAAAAATAAAAGGGTCTATCCACCTCATATTGGACGAAACTTCCCACAAAATGAAAAAAGACAGCAAAATAGCCACTTGCGTTAGCTTTATCAAATTATTTCTCTTCTTAAGCTTTTTAACGTACAAGAGGTGTTCATAAGACATTTTGCTCAAGCTCCTTCCATATATTGTTGAAATACTTGCGAAATTCGGCAGTTTCTCTTTTTTCTATTGCGGTTAAATTTTCTTGTGAGAATTTAGTTTCGTGAATAGATTTAACAACTGCTGGGCGTTTAGACAAAACAATAACCCTATCAGAGAGGCTAACTGCCTCGGCAATATCGTGGGTTACCAAAATTGCGGTTTTTCGCTCGGTTTTAATTATTGATGCTATTTCGTCGGAAACCGCTAGGCGGTTTTGATAATCAAGAGCCGAGAAAGGCTCGTCTAACAAAAGTATTTTGGGCTCTATGGCAAGCGTTCTGATTAAGGCTGCACGTTGCCTCATTCCGCCCGAAAGCTGTGATGGTTTATGGTCTTTAAACTCATAGAGCCCGTATTTTTTCAAAAGATTAGTTACGTAATCTTTTTTCTCTTCTGTTAAGATATTTTGTACTTCAAGTCCTAAGAGGGTATTTTGCCAGATGGTTCGCCATTCAAACAAATAGTCTTTTTGTAGCATGTAGCCGACTGCCATATTATCAGTTACCAAAACTTCTCCAGAACACTCTGTTAAAAGCCCTGCAATGATAGACAATAAGCTAGATTTGCCACAGCCCGAAGGGCCAACAATGCTAACAAACTCGCCTTCTAAAACATTAAAGCTGATGCTTTGAAGTGCCTTTGTTTCAAAATTTTTGTCGTAATAATTTAAGGAAACGTCGTTTACTTGAAGGATTGTATTTTGCATAAAATCTAACCTCCTAAGAGCAATTTTACTTATTGTTGTTAAGAACAAGGAGCAAACACGCATGGTTCACGCGTTTTGCGACGACGTTTGAAATTACAATAAGTTAATTTGCTTATATTACAATATATTCGGGAGTTTATTAAAGGTGATTGCTTGTTTTTTGTATTACAATACAAATAAAAAAGCAACAGAATAAAACTGTTGCTTTTTTGGGTAGGTAGCACAATTTATTGCTATGGCTTAAAAACTTTATTTTGTATTGAAATTATAACACGTTTTTTGGTTCTTGCACTGGATTACTTCGGGTGTATTGTTCAAGAATATTGAGGTGCTAACTCTCGCAATAGACTTGTTGCGAAATTAATTAAATTATAGTATATGGAAACTTTTTCTGCCGTGATATGTAGGGGCGTACTGTGTACGCCCGCTGGCGAACGAGGTTCGACCCTACATAGTTGTACCTTTTTTTAATTTCAGAACAAGTCTAGTGACGATTAGAATTATATAAGTAACTAGCGAGCTTTAGCTCGCAAACTCGCCCCAATCCTGATTTGGGCGAAACGTAGTAGGTGAGAGCAAGAGGAATTTATTTCCTCGCAGGTTGAACCACTACGTTATTATTGGCCTCGCCATAAGCTCAACGCTTAGCACTAATACTTCTGTGCCATCGCGAACTATAGTAATTTCAACAATATCACCCACTGCATGTTCTGCAATTTTTTCTATAAGGTTCTCAAAATCTTTAATAGTTTCGCCGTTAAAGCTTGTTATTATATCGCCTCGTCTAATTCCAGCGGCTTCGGCAGAACCATTTTCAACAACGCTCTCAATAATAACACCAAGCTGTGGCAAGTTATACATTGCCGCAATACGCTCGTCTACCGTTGCACCACGTATGCCAAGCATTGGCCTTCTTATTTCGTTACGCAAATCTTCTATAATTGGCATTGCCATGTTTGATGTAATCCCAAAGCCAACGGCATCTATACTAATTTCGGCAAGTTTAACCGTACTAATTCCAACAACTTGACCCTGCAAATTAATTAAAGGACCGCCGCTATTTCCTGGGTTTATAGCCGCATCGGTTTGAATAACCGTTAAAATTCTATCTTCTACAATAATTTCTTTATTTACAGCACTAACCATGCCAAAAGTTGCCGAATTACCTTCACCTAAGGCATTTCCAACTGATAAAACAAAATCGCCTGCACGAACCGCATCAGAATCTGCAAACTCGGCAATAACAACGCTTTCTATGCCTACTTCTCTAAGGTCGGCCTTAGAAATTGCGATAACTGCTAAATCCGACTCTGGGCTTGTGCCAATGATGGTTGCGGCAACATCTTCGCTTTCTAAGATGGAAACGCCCAAATGGTCGGCCTGTTCAATAACGTGGAAGTTTGTTACAATATAAACACGCTCTTCGCTCTCATCAAAAATTATGCCACTGCCAGCCGAAGGAATTTGCATAGATTGCCCCGGCCCACCAAAGAACCCGCCAAATGTTTGAATTGTTGTGTAGTTAGTAACTGCAACAACTGATGGTTTAATTCTATCCACCAAATCGGCAAAGCTTAAATCGTGTGATGCAACGGGTGCAAGTGCAACTGGCGGCGTAGCTGAAACTGCCTCAAAATTAAATGGCTCGCTTATAGTTGCTGGAGTTGTGTTGTTGCCTACAAATAAGCTCCTTGCAAACATACCACCAAAGCCTGCCGCAAACCCCATACTTAAAGACCCAACAATCACTAATGCCATCGCTTTTTTAAATTTACTACCTTTAGGTTTTTGATTTTTAATAGTTGTGTTTAAAAAATTGCTGTCGAACTGTGGTGTTTGTGCTATGTGAGCATGAGCTATTTGTGGCATATGTTCTGGTACTTCTTTTACTTCTATGGGCTCTATAGCTTCTTCTGCCACGATAGGCTTGTCGAAAATACTTATTTGATTGTTATCTTCTAAAGTTTCCAACGGTTCTGAAACCTCAACCGTTGCATTTAAGCTTTTATCAATTTCTTCCTGTATTTTGTTTATTTCTGTAAAATCAAATCTTTTATCATCATTCATAATATTAGCCTCCTATTTTTGTTGATGTTATAATTATAAATTTAACTTTTGAATAAACTATGAACGCACCTTTAACAGTTTGTTAATGTAAAAATAAACTCACAACCCTTACCTTCTTCGGAATTAATAAAGATTTTTTCATCATGAGCCTTTAAAAATTCTTTTGCGATAGACATGCCAAGCCCCGCACCCGTTTTGTCGTTTCCTCGGGATGTATCGGCTTTGTAAAACCTGTCGAAAATTCGACTTTGTTCACTTTCGCTAAGCCCAATGCCCGAATCTCTCACGCTTACATATATTTTACCCATTCTTTCTGCGGTTTCAACCTTAATAGAACCATTCTGTGGTGTAAACTTAACCGCATTATCTAAAATATTGTAAAGAACTCGCTGGATTTTATTAAAATCGGCAAGCACATAATTTTCATGATTTGCAAATATTGTCGAAAAATTTATATTCTTGTTGAGTATCCTGTTTTCAAACTGCAAAGAAGTTTTTTCTATTAATTTATTAATATCAAACCGCTCGGCGTTAATCTCCATTTTCGACAAAGATTGTATGCTAGAAATATCCAAAATATCGCCTGCAAGTTTTGAAAGCCTAATACATTCATCTAAAACTATGCCAAGGTAATAGTCTTTTTTATCTTCTGGCACGGTGCCATCTTTAATTGC
>Ga0123352_10008566_pt1 | contig 15923 bp, 14 predicted proteins | sample TergutLab28metaG_FD_89700 | JGI IMG/M metagenome (GOLD analysis project Ga0123352, IMG submission 89700) | Labiotermes labralis P1 segment gut microbial communities from Petit-Saut dam, French Guiana - Lab288 P1 | ecosystem: Host-associated > Arthropoda: Insects > Digestive system > Gut ... | reverse complement strand
TAATGTGACTTTTTATAGTGTGACTTTAGCAAGGACGATATGGCTCCCTGATGATGGTCCTAGGACCGAAACATGTCGGAGCGTTTTTAATGTTTTAATGTGTAAATTTTATAAATTTTATATTTGTGCAGTATTTAGTATAATAATTGAGTAGCTATTATTACAGTTGGCCTTTACAGTCCAATAGCCCATACAGAGTAGCTCACTGGGTACAGTTTGGTTAAAAGTGAACTTCTTAGAAGAAAACGAAATAAAACAGTTATAAATTCTGAATGTATGTCAGTTCGAGCGTCCCTAATATTTTTCGACGATTTTATCATGTAGTTTGTACTGCAGCGACGGACAGCAGTCCCATAGTTCGACCTCCGTTACATCTTCCTTGAAATGTTATGTTCCCCACCCACTAGCCATATTCCCCTTGATTCATAAAGCCATTCCGTTCGTACAAATATTGTTAATGATAACCTTCGCTAATGACAAGCGCTTTGGGCTGCATTACACACTCCAGAGGAGGATACAACGGAAATGAAAGGGAAAACCTTGCGCTGTGTCAATCCCATTACCCATGGAACTTAATGTGGTGTGACTATCGAAACATGTTTGTGTTCACAGAGTTTATTCGCGCTATGCAGCCACAGACATCTTCAGAACATGAATTACTGTTCACTTCAATCTCGCGAGCCTTCATGCTTTGCATTTGATCTGCTCCGGCCTATTGGTGAAAATATTCACTCTGCAAGACAAGTTTTTGTTGTCCTGTGGTGCTGCGGCCCAACGCGGGCCATGGGCTCCTCATTCACGAGGTTTCTAGATCACACACAACGACGCACCACATTCGGTAGGACTCCTCTGGTCAGGTTATCGTCTCGTCGCAGAATCCTCTACAACACACAACAGACAAACATCCATGCTCCCGGTGGGATTCGAACCCAAAATCTCAGGAGGCGAGCGTCTGCAGACCTACGCCTTAGACCGCGCGGCCACAGGGATCGGCACTGCATATAATTCCCGATTACTGTAATAAACGTACTGGCTTACACAGGCGCCAAAGCGCAAGTTACAGAACATGATGGGATTTACTCTTCTAACGATTCGGCAGTTTTTCTGTACAGGTGAGCGTATGGAAAAAATGTATAAAAATTCCATTGAATAAATACGGAACAAGTAAGCATAATAATGGTGCGCTGGTGCAATTCTGACGTACGAATTACGTACTGTACATAAACAATGTCCTACTTTGCTCAACAGATTTTAATCTTAAACTTTTTTTCGCTTCTGTAAATACGCCTGTTTATTAGCTACAATCAAGGTGTGACCGGAAATGCGTAAATGTAAACTGTCCGTTACTTGTCTGATTGTAACCAAATTTAGAATCGGTCGGCAAACTTTGACAAAGCTGCCAGTTTCAACGTTCATGAAAATTCGTACAGTGGTTCTTGATTAATTACAAGCCTACACTGCGACACAGACTAAGCGATTTTTAATAAGCGCTCCGCAAGGATGCCAATTGACCTGAAAACAGCAGGACGGCGAATTAATCTTTTAAATCCTGCAGCCATCCCAAATTACTTTATACAATCAGGACCTCCTTCCTTCATGTGACACTAATTACAGAATATCCCCGTGACTGTCACGTGGTCACGGCCCGAAGCTCGTCGGCGGCTTCGTTTTTCCCTAAACTTCGTCTATTTTATTTCCTTTATCCTCTTCGACCCACGTTCTTCTCGAGTATGTACCGCAACCTTCTTCCTTGCCTCAGCTCTTTCCAAGCCAATGGTTCACACTGATCCTCCCACAGCCTTAGTCTGTCGCCCATTTCCTGCGTCTGTAAGAAACACAGTTCTTCCTAAACGCGACGTATCTTCCAACCTGAAGGCGGATAACACATCTTCCAAAAATAACGCCAAATGGATTGCCTTTTATTCCGAAAATCATATAAAATCGACATATTCACTCTATCAGCAAGATACGGATTCTTCGAACGCTAAGGCAGGCGTGTTTCAAGACGTCAGCATCAAACTGCAGCTGCAGTTCTCATGCTACTAAGCACTTACACTGACACAAACAAATAAACCTAAACAATTCACACAGGCAAGAGAAACTTAAAACTTTTAAGCCCAATGTTCTCTTGAGTACAAGAATATAGGGGTGTGTGCATTAACAAGAAATAAGTCTCTCAACACAGAAAAATGTATGGATTATTCTTTCGCAAAAACTTCCTTCAGGGCAAGAAGAAAATTAATTAAAGCTTATGATATGAGGCTTGAAGAAGAGCAGCAGGGTTCGCCACAGATGTTTAAATTAAATGGAAGGTAACTCTTTGAAACAAGACACAATCCTCTCTTTGTGACCTTACTGTACAGCCAGAGGAAAGAGATGATTACAGAATCACATTGCACTACTCCAACTCAACATCTAAAGCTGGATTGTAAAAAGTACTGCGGCATTATAGAACATCCGAACGTATAAAATATATTAAATGTGGTCTGAGGCACGCTGTAACACAATTAACGTATGCAAGCATTACAACATAAACTGAATTGATATTCTGCAGGCACACTGCAGGCATTAGAATTTACACAGAAATAATGTTCTGCGGGCACACTGTAAACAGTATTAATATTTTGCATGCACATTAAGCATTACAACGGAAAAAAGAATTTATGTTCTTCAGGCACACTGCAAGAATGACAATATAAACAGAATTAATGTTCTGCAGGGAAACTGTAAGCATTTCCATGTAAACAGAATAAATGTTAATGATTAACAGTATACCAACAAATGCACACAGAAGTACTATTAAATCGTTATTAAAATTACTCTGACATGTTTCGGTGTTCTTACACCATTCTCAGGGAGCTTACACGTTTTGTCAGCTAAAGTTATAAATTATTGAAATGATAAAATACAATACAGCAGTATGTCATTATGGTAAAATCTAATTTTGGTAAAATGCGGCCGCATGTGTAATTCAGGTCCTGGTTAGGTGTGTGTGGTGTGCTGGTCAGTTTACTCCTGTCCAGCGCACCACAGAAAATGTGTAAGCCCCCTGAGGTTGGCGTAAGAGCACTGAAACATGTCAAAGTAATTTTAATGTTGATTTTATACTACTTCTGTGTGCATTTGTTGGTACACTAATAAACATTAATTAATCAAAATGCACGGTATGAACATAAAAATAAGAATAAATGTTGCGCACAAACACTCTAAGCACTGTAGTGTAAATAGAATTAATATTCTGCATGCACATTGTCAGCATTACAGCGTAAACAGAATTAATGTTCTGCAGGCACAATGAAGCATGAAAAGAATAAACATGATGTGTAATGCCCTGTAGTAATTACAGGGTAACAATGAATGTGATGTACAGCACACCGTTGGAATTATGGTACAAATAATAAATGTGATGAGCAGCCACTCGTGGGCAGTACATTATGAACAGAACGTTCTGAAGCAAAATCTTCCATAACACTTTGTGACAGACATACCAAAATGCCTAACGGCAGACCTGTCTGCATGCATGCTTACTTGTACTTTACACAACTTTATTAAATTTTATTGTTTTGTTCATATACACACACACACATACAAACACACGTGTGTGTGTAAAAGACCAGACTTGTTGACACTTATACTACAACACTTTATTCCATTGTGTCTATTACAGTTTTATTCAATTTTTTGCACAATTTGCTTCACTACTGACATATATGGGAGGCTCATGATCCCCTCCTTCCCATATGCTCCACCACTTACGCACAGATAAACAAACCACAAACCAGAACTATACAGCTATAATTCATTGTCTACCTGTTTATTCAATCATTGCAACAGGATGTCTTTCCCTAATACTCCAGAAACACTATTACAGTCATTCGGAGCAAACAATTAATCTGAACCACAAATAAATTCTACACAGTTATCAAGTTTAGCACAGGTTTATTGCAGCAATCAATATAGAACAAAATTTTCAAATAACATTCAATATGACAAATTTTAATGTTTACAACCCAGTGAGACATTCAAAATGAGCACCTTGTGACTGCATGCCTGCTGCTAGGCATCACTCATGAAGAGTGTGCTCCACCCTGTTCCACAGGGCAGCAGCAGTTTCAATTGTACAGTGAACCAGCTGCTGTGGCACAACCCAGACTTCATGCAAACTCACAGGAAGAAATCTAAGAACTCTAAGTTGGGCCACTGAGCCACTCATACCACTGGTGAATCTCTTCCCTTCCACCTTCCTCAATAATATTCATTCACGTACTCCATTAACATTTCTGACAAAATGTAGAGGAACTTCACCCAGATGTAAATATAATCATCCTCCTACTGCAAGATGCACATGCTCTATATAAAGCAGCAGTTCAGTTCACAGAAATTCCCACCACAAGCTTGTGTTAGATGTCCAACAATAAACTGTGGTCAAAATAAGTACCTCCCTAGTATCTCATACTGTATGTCTGTCAGCATTAGGCATGTCCACATTGCCTTACTGACAAGTCAAAGTATAATGTACACTGTGTTCTGAACCTAGGGATTACAACACATAAATAGCCTTCATTCTTGCCACCCAGTGGCACAACAATCCCCTGCCTGTTGTTAAGACCTCTGTTTGTTGATCTCCCTACACTCTGCAGTAAGCCAGCTCCTGAGCAAAGAAATGCTGACAACTGGTAATGGCACTTGCATCCAATGAAAATTGTTTTGGTCATCTGAATGTCTTCCTTGAGAACTGCCAAGGTATTGCAGACCTATCAGTCTGGCATCAAACCCCGAACACGGAAGGTTTATTTCAAAATCCAAAATGTTACAACCAACTCCTGCAAGGAGACTGGGTATGCCAAGGCACAAAATATAATAGCATCCACCCAAGGGTGACAGCTCCGGCCAGCGAGATTGATGCCCATGTTTACACAAATTAACCCTCCTGTGCATATATGATAAACGACACTGATCAATTCACAAGGTGCCAAATTTGCAACTGTCAAACAATAAGGCACTGTGTAATGTGAGTAGGCAATGTTACTGCCTGTCTAGGGTCTCCAGATATAGTCTGTGTTGATCTTTCTGGCCTCTACCCAAATGCCAAGGGGCAGAAACCATTTCCCAGGTATGGGTACTCATTCCTGTTGATAGCATTATCACAGGAATGATGGATGGCAGAAAGGACAGATTAAAGTGGACTCGAAACCAGGGGAAGGCATGGTATTCTACACATTGTAAAAGTTTTTCCTTTACCAGACTCAGATCTCACTGGAGATAAAATTCATGTCCGTCCAAACAGTTCGGGATCTTACCCTGATATTGCCAGGTTCCTGTGGTAGCCGTTTCAACTGATATGATCATCTTGTTTAAATCTGTGGATTACCAGAACATCCTTTACCTGTTTCTCATGATAATTATAATGTGCAGGACAGGAAAAGCTGGATAAGAGCTCAGGTCATCGACTTCTATAAGCAAAGGATGAAATATTCATTTCATACAATAAGAATCCTTCTCTGTGGGAATGAATCCAATAATTTGCAAGTTGCATAACGATACTCTTTCACCCAACTGAAGATCCAGTGAAATGCTTCAAGATTTATGCACCAGTACATGTAAATCCTGACCACTCCCCATACACCTTCTGCGCAGAAGGTTTAAGATACTGTGTAAAAGTGCAGACTGGTCAGGACACCTTGTGTTCATAACACAGATTTCTCTATTGCTGGCGAAGTGATTTGCTCTTAGAAGCCGTTTCTCAAGTGGTAATGAAAATGTATTACCATTTTGCAAGTGAAACTCAGTAAAGATTCATTTATATAAAAGCAAAATGCTTTTGTAACTTCTGAAGTAGTTCCTGAGAACTGACATGACCAGGATAAGCTTGCAGAGCCTTCTGGATCACAATGTAACTGGTCTGAAGGTCACCCATCTGAAAAGTGCAAAGCATTTAATTTTACTACTTAACCTTTAGAGTAACAGAAGGCAGTAATGTACAGGAAACATACATGTAAGTAACAACCAGTATGTGCCATTAACACAACTTTTAAACCATAAAACATCCTGCAACACACTATAAAATCTTACCTTTTCAGCCAGTTTTGCGTAATTGTGATGTGGTTCGAACAGGTATGGAGCAAGACTTCCAGCTGCCTGAAAGAATGCTCGTGCCTGTTCAGGATGTCCCAGCCTCATCTCCAACACACCAAGATTATTATAAGCTGAAGCATGATTACTGTCGGCTGACAGACACAACCGTAAGCACTGCATTGCCAGATTACAATCACCAACACCCTGCACATCAACAAACCACATTCTTTGTGCATTCTCATACCTGACTGACCTAAGACTGGGAAGCAAAGTAAACATTACCCACTTTACATGTTCCATATCCACGCGTTCAACAATAAAGTGCAAAAAATGCATAATTAAAACTGCCTGATGTTACAGGTAATATTCTAAGCACTCCTTATGGTCATAAAATGTATTTATGATATTAACTTTAACATCGTGTGGTTTTAATTATGCATATTGTGCAACTCTTTGTATATTAACTGTAAATATACATAATGTAAAACAACAAAATGGACCTGTTTAAACTAACTTTAATTTTCATTTTCATTACATCAGAGTCCCAATGGTGTCACTGGAATTTTTCATTGACAAAATCCTGCCAGCTCCACTACAGCCCTGGAGTTGACTCAGCCTGTAATAGGAAAGAGTACCAGGAATATTTCCTGGGGGTAAATGTGGACAGTGCATAGGGCTGACAACCTTACCACCTTCATGTGCCGACTGTCTTGAAATCTGGGAGCCTCAGCCTCCTGCAACCCTCAGGGCCTGTCCAGGCCTATAACGGGATTGCTTTTATTACATCAGAGTATGGTTATGCAATGCTGCATAACCATACTCTGATGTTCCAGGGCACACCATCATGTAGACATCATAGTATACTGTAACTGCACTTATTACAACTGTCTTCCTGAAGATAAGCCCTCGGGTTTACAACGTGTACACGTAAAGATATTGTGAAAAGATAAAATTTAGTTTGAAAAGGTGAATTTTGTTGGTTTACATTGTATGATTACATTACACAGGACAGTGCAAAAAACATAAAAGTGTTTGTATTCTTGTATGGCACTTTGCAGATGGTCACACAAGTGACAGAAACATGTTGGTGAACACTAACACACAAAACACAACACAACACACTTTATCGATTTGCACCTGTCAGTTTACTACACAAGTATAAAATTAACCCCACTCCTCCTGTAGTCCATTTGGTGGAGACTACCTGTACTATCTGTTCCAAAACATATAACTGGCAATGGAACAGGCACAAGAAAGTGCTTATATTGTATATGCTATTTCACTATAACACACACTTACCACTAATCTGTAAACATGACTCCTTACACAAAAAATGAACTGCAGAAAAATATGTTAGCACCACAACATAAAACACATGTTGGTTGGAATTTTTTAAACCAATATACATGGAATGGTGGGAAAATAAAGAAGTTTCAAAGCATATAGAGGTAAATTATCTTCCTAATTATGGCAGCCACAGAAAAAAAAAAAAGATAACTGAGACAATGCCACCTCAATGCAGACAGTATCACACTTAGACCTTCACTAATGCAAATTTGAGGTGTATTTCATTGCTTTGTTTCTTTAAACAAATTACACATCACAGTTACAATAATATAACACTTTGAAACACTCACAATACTGTCTACAAACATACCACACAAAGATCGCTTCATCAATCCCCATTCAACAACTGCAGGTACTAGTTATCATAGAATCACTATGCAGGGTTATTCACAAGTCCGTGAAACATTTAAAAAATTCGCAACAAATAAACTACTCAACGGATCATGGTAGTTCTTACGCCGATAGAGTGAGAAACTCACCAAGTTTTTTTTTACATATTTCACAGATGCTCAATGTGTCCACCTTTGGTAATACGGCAGCCATCTATGCGACAGTCCATCTCATTCCACACGTGTCAGCATATCACGGTCGACCAGAGCCACAGCAGCGGTGATACGGTTGTGAAAATCTGGAGATCAGCGGGGAGTGGAGGCACAAAGACAGTGTCCTTCACAAACTTCCAGAAGAAAAAGTTGCACGGTGTTAAATCCGGGGACCGGGATGGGCACTGCATTAACGCATCATCTTCTTTTCCTGTGCATCCTATCCACCTTTGGGGCAAGTTTCGATTGAGACACCCTCGCACGTCTTTGTAGTGAGCCAGAGAGCCGTCTTGTTGAAAGATGTAATCATTACTGTCTTCATTCAACTGTGGCATCAGCCAGTTTTCTAACATGTTTCACAGGCTTATGAATAACCCTGTATATCATGACATGGAAAAAATGAAATTCATTCAGTAAATGTGGCTTACAATGGCAATATGTGCAATGTTGTACCATACATCAGCAAGTGCCTCATCAGTGGCCAGACTAAGTGCCTGCTCGAAACAAGTCAGTGTCATGTCATATTGCTGAGCGTAGAAACAACACAGCCCTAGGTTGTTGAAAAGCTCAGCATTGTAGATTCCCATCTGCAGCAATCTCCTGGTAAAAGAAAATACATGTAAACTAAAGTTCAGAACCTGTTCACATTAATGTCACAAACTTACAGCTGGTCAGTGATTTTAATTCATAGAATTGATAGCCATGGTTCATCCTTGGGTTTGTGATCTAGCACGCACTCTGTCACAGCCTTAAATCTCATAAATACAAAATAAATTAACAGAAAAATTATGCCTTATTTATTACACCTCACATTTTCTCAGTCAGTGACCCAGTTATTCAAATAAGAAAATACTTACAGCATGGTTCTCCAAAACTTTTATTTCAAAAGGCCACACCCATTATTGTGGGCCAGTTTGTGGGCCACAAGTGGAAAAATAACAGAACATTTTAAAAGTATATTACACAGTTTATGTGGCCACATGCCACATAATACAACCCAGACCCACAATTTACAGCATACCTGTAAAATCTAAGTGAAATCTCAGGTTGATCGGTATAGAAGTACTGCATTCCTATACATGCAATAGCTTCTACATGTGTTGAGTCCTCCTTTAGGACATCCCGGTAGTATTTGATGGATGTTGGGATGTTATTAAGGCCCTCAAACAGTCTTGCTATCTCTGTTATGAGTGTCACCTCCCCTGGGAAGTATTCAAGCCCTGTCTTACACACATCCAAAGCTGACAGAGGTTGGTCCAGACGGACATAAACGCGACCCAAGCGAAGAAATATCTCCACCTTCTGGTTCTGCTTCAGTGCCGATCGAAACTGCTGCTCTGCATCACGGATCAAGCCCAGAGTGAAGTAGCACTTACCAAGTTGTACCTTCCACCACCAGTCCTTGAACTGACATGCTTGTGTTGCCTGTACAGCTAATTCCATTGCCTAAAACAACAGATATTTCCCATCAAACACATACAGATGAATGCAAATTGTTTGAAACATTACTGCAAGAACCTGCAAAACATGAAATGTCAATTTACATATGTTACTAAACTTATGCAAGGCAAGGTGAGAACAGCACAAAGGGGACAAACACATGATGATGGTGGCTCAGTCACCTATTTGTGCACAAGTTACAGTGAACTAGGTAACGGTTCAGTCCTTTTCCATCACCATACAGGCAGCAATAATCTTCACTGTATAAAATTCACAGCTGAAGTGTATGTGGCATTACATTAATTAAAGAATAAAGAAAATATGAATTAAAAATACAGGATAGAAATGAATTCTAACTCGACCGGGGGGGGGGGGAAAAAAATGGCAAATAAGAGAGTCAAGGACTCAGTCACCTGATAAAATTTCATGAAAATGTCTGCTGTAACAGTTCAGACTTCTGTGATCATGCCAGAAATTGCTGACTTATTTATTCAATGATACTTTTAACTGTTTATATTTAAAAACATAACATTACAAGATGGTTAGCAAACAGTGGACATGAAAGGATGAAGAAAGAAGCAGTCACGAATGGTAACCATAACAGACAAATGACACGACTGATTTTAGGATAGTATCAATTGAGGGACACATGTTCAAAATGAGACTGGCAAATAGCCACACCTAAAAAAGGTGTCACGACAAAGAAACAATCATTCATGTCTATGTGACTCCGAGGTTCAAGGCAAATCAAGATCCTGTCACCTGGAAATCCAAGCAATGACACAAAATGACTATAACAAGGCCCCATTACACAAGGTACCACACTTCATTCTTGGTGAAGGAGTGCTGACTGGCTAAATCTCAGACAAAGGACAGGCAGCGGATCAAATACATATTTAAAAAAGTCAATTAATGTCCATTTATTTAACCCACTCTGTAAACTTCACTCACAAATGAGGATCCGTTCATAATTTGCCACTTTACCCTAGTCAAATTCTGAATATAAACAACATGCAACTTACATGTCTAATATCATTTTCATGATAGAAGATGTACTCAAACAGAGGCTTAGCAATATTTCCTTGGGCAGCGTATTTCCCCAGATTAAGTCGTGAGAGTTGTATAAATGGACCACCAGACTCTGTTAACATTGATGCTGTTCCAAGTCGTACACTACGAGCAGACTGTGATGTTATGGGACGAGCTGTTCGGGCTGTTCGAGGCGTACGTAAGGCTTGTTCCATTGTCCCAGGGCGACCTGACTGTGTAGCTGGACGAACAACTCCACTAAGAGGGCGCCCAGTTTGTGTTCGAGGCCTAAAACCAAAGCCAATAAAAAATTTCACAGTAACCAATCATACAACTTCACATTTAAAGCAAAGAGAATATAAACAGTTTAAGTGCATGTGCAAAAACAAGAAAAGGATTATAAGAAGATGGTTCTCAAACTAGACAGGTAACTCTTATCCGATATCAGAATGTTGGATAATGTCTGCAGTACAACCTCAGAAAGATTTCAGAAAATAGACTCAAATTAAAGATGTTATTTGAATGTACACACCAGTCAGTCCAATGAAACCTGGAAGCTTTGAGCATCACCGGCACATCCACCTCAGACAATCAGAGAAGCTGGCAGTGGCACATCATATCTTCAGCATGGAGCATCACAGCAACTCCAGGACACCAAAACTGTTCTCCACCAAATTCCAACACATGGGCTAAATCATCAGTGACATGCCTGAGATTAAGTTCCCTCCCAACATGAACAGAGGCGACAGCCTTGTCTTGAGCAGGTCATGGCAAACTCCCTGAAGTATGGAAGAACCCTCGCCATAAGGACACACAACACTACTCACAACCCACACTTTCCTCATGTCATTACATCCCCTGTGGTCCTTCCAAGTGTCTACCACATCCCAGATCCCCCACCCATCACCTGTCTCCAACACATTCTACCTTGGTCATCATTTTTCTATCTCCCACACTTTGTCACACACAGCCACCCTCATCATCTCACTCAACTTTCTGTCCTCATACTCTCCTGCTGCCTTCACATTCTTGTGTGCACCCATCCTTGTCACCTTGCACAACTACCCAGTGTGTTCCACCTACAGCAGCCATCCACAACACAATGCCACTCTCTCAATGCCTCACTCTTCCCAGCATCAACATACTCATTGCTCTTCCCTACATTGACATATTTGTTTTTTTTATTTTTATTCAGCTACTCTTCTTGGACTCCTTGAGCCCTGATGATGGAGGCAGCTAGATGCTCCAAAATGTAAGTACTACCAACAACACAGCATCACATTCCAGAAGAAATGACTCTTCAACACTGCTATGACAACCTCAAAACTTGTAGAGGCAAGTAGCCTGACAGAGAATGCCCAAAATGTTAGAAATAAACTACCTAAACTAACATGCTTGTAGGTGTAGCAAAATAATATGGTTAGGTTATACAACGAGAGATGGAGGCCAGGTGACAGATGAAGGACCTATTCAGACTGAGAAAAACAAAATCACATGAACTGTGGAAGTGCAAAACCACTCAACCAGACTACCCTTCTGTCACTAAAATGCATGCAAATGCATACATACACACACACATCAAGCTAATACTGGTAGTGTAACATATAAGGAAGATGCTACTGTGCTGACACACTCTTCACAAACAATAGCAAGCTCTATTATTTTTGCATGATTCCCTATATGTGTACACTTGCAACAAGTTTAATATGTTGATTTTATACCATAATACTTGCAGGTATATACATTTCTTCAAAGGATTATTTATGTTGGTATACTGAATGTGATAAGGAAGGCAGTCATAGCAAATGTAAAGTTCTCCGTTTAATAAATGCTGCTCAGAAACACTGAAATGATGATGAAATGGTGAAGAGGTAAGAATCTGGAAGAATGCAGTCATGATTATCTCAAGGTATTATCACAACATTCACCTGATAAAAAAATCTAAATAGCTTGCAACCAAGGTGAGATTTTAACTAGCTACCTCACAATCAGAAGTGTAGATGCAACATTATTGTGACAAAAGTACTGTTTCGAAGTAATGTTGCAGAACTTCTTTGACAGTCAAATTAGAAAATGACGAAAATTATCAATCTACTCGAAACCTAATCGAGGACCTCCAGAAAACAAAGAATACTAACCATCATACCGAGACATTTAATACCATACCTGATAACTGACACTAACACACAGCTATTTAAATAACGATACTGTAAAGATTCTTTTGTACCTAAGTCCCTGATTTGGTCCTCCTACTGCAGTACTCGGTGTACGAAGTGAGGTACCAGGCCTTGCGACTTGTGCGATTGTGTCATTGTCCATCACAGCTTCTGCAATTCCTTCTTCTTCTGCCTCAATATCGTCCACATATACTTGATCTGTGAGAGCCTTCATCTTCAGAGTCCAAACTGCCTACAACGCAAGTTATACACTTCTGAAGAATAATTACAATTTTTTTTTCACAGCATAACCTATAACGCTAAAATACAAACCTGATCATATGGATTCTTTTCTAATAACTCAGTACACAATGCTGCACATTCCTCGTACTTTAAGCGACGATAAAAACTCAGTGCTGCATACAATGGGTCCATACTTATCTAAAATGTTACTTCACCCTACGAAACCTTTACAGACAGGGACAATATGGCGTCCTCGCCCAGAAAGTTATCCGCGCTCAATTGCAGCCTTGAGCGCCGATAACTTGCTGGTGCGGCGGATGGTAATTACGTTGGAGGCGCAACGACTTCGTGGATCGCTGATTTGCAATCGCTATTGATAATGCGGCAATCCAGCACAGATCCAGTACCACTGGGCACGTGTTGCAGTGTGTAAGGAGAAGTTAGACATGTAAGCCACAATGGTTGGGATTGATGCATATGACTACTATCTAGTGAAAGTGATTATGGACAATAATGCATGACGAGTGACGGCGGGAAAAGGTGGTCTGCTATAAGATTTTTTTTATACGACATTCGCATAAAATAGTCAAACAAAGAACATTCCAGGCATATCTTGGCCAAAGTTGAGATTCTGTTCCGGTTGCTTTGAGACTACTGTTCCCCGCTGCATAAGAGGGGGAGTGATGCAGCGCCACGCATGGCAGACAGTGTAAACATCATGGGCATCTTGTCGCAGATGGTAACTAGGTCCGTTCTATTTTCTTTACGTCCCTTGACAGGAGTCTGTGGTGGTAAGGGCTGGTTTACACGAGGCCAGTAAAGAGGCAAGGCAAGTGAACAAGTAACTTGCTGCAAGTGAAGCTTAGCAAGTAGCGTTCACACACGTTCACAAGTTTAGCTTCAAGTGGAGGGTTTAGCGTTGTTTCAAAGGAGTCAAAAATGAAATGGACAGGAAAAAGTGTAGAAGAATAGTTAAAAATGTATCAAGATTACTACTTGTACAGATTGCAGAAGTACTTGAAGAGGAAATCGCAAGAGAAAAGAAGGTGTGGGTAAGAAAGTGGAGAAGTACACATGGTGGATCAGCATTACTTTTAAAAGAATTGTATGCAGAAGATCCGGCTGAATACCGCGCTTCTTTGAGAATGTCACCTGAATTGTTTGACACTTTACATGATCTGATAGCCAATTCTATACAGAGAAGTGATACACTGATGAGGGACGCCATACCTTCGAGAATTAAACTGGAAGTTACATTGTCATGTTTAGCAACAGGAAATAGTTACAGAAATCTGCAACACCTTTTTCGGGTTTCAAAAGCTGCAATATCTAAATTCATCCCTGAAGTGTGTGACAGCATTTACCTCAAACTGGAAGATCACATAAAGGTAAGAAATATTCGTAATCTATTCTTTATTCGTTGATTAATGGAAAAATTAAAAAAGAAACATGTATTGAGCGTTGAACAAATTACAAAAAAATATATTATACCTTACATTTGAGTAAAATTAAGACTGAGTCCTCAGACAATCCACTAAGCACATCAGAAACAAGTTTAGATAAGGAATTTGCTGCCTCACCACTAGGTTCTGTCAATGTACGCAGAATTACAAAATCCTTATTTGTGTGTTGAGATTGTGATGGAGATGTACTGGATGACTCGTAATGTGGTTGTGAGGTGGTGTGTGGTGACTGACGACTGAAGTGACCACTTTCTTCGTTCAGTAAATCTCTCATTCTATACCGTGTCACCACACCCTGAATATCTTGTTGAGCAAGGATGCAAGAAGCAGCATTCAGTTGTTTGAGTTGTCTCGCAATATGTGCAGCAAACACGTCACATTCATGTGTTTCTGTTTCTGGACGACTGATCGTTTCATTCAAGGTTTTCAGTTCACGTACAGTATCCGATACCTCGCGCAGTAGTTTCCTTTTCTAATTAGGGCATGGAGTTGAAGTAGGCAAACTAGTTGTAGGTTGTTTTATGTCATTAACTTTTTCTGGAGCTTTTACTTTTGTCTCCGTCACAATGTCAGATTTATTAACTTTGTCACTGGTTTGAACTAAATCGACTTCAGCATCATATTCCAGCGTTTGTAGGTTTTCTTGTCGTGGAACCTGAAAAAGATCAGTAGAATTATTTATCAAATCACAGACCAATTTAAATTATCGTACAAAAGTAGTATGTATCTATTTTCCTTTCTTTCAGGTACCTACTACGGAAATGGAGTGGAAAGAGTTCGAACGAGATTTCAATGACAAACGGAACATTCCGGGATGCTATGGTGCTATAGACGGCAAGCACATTGCAATACGTGCTCCAGCTAACTGGGGAAGTACTTTTTATAATTACAAGAAAAGTAACAGCATAGTTCTAGTGGCTGTAGTGGGCCCCAACTATGAGTTTATCTACATTGATGTAGGTTCTAACGGTTCCCTATCGGATGGTGGTGTCTTTCGAAACTGTTCGCTCTTTGAGGCGCTAGAAAATGGGTTGCTTCCTAACAATGGTGTTATCGTTGGTGACGATGCATTTCCTCTAAAGACTTACCCTATGAAACCATATCCGGGAGCAAACCTGGCCTATGATGAAAAAATTTACAATTACAGACTGTCAAGAGCTAGGAGAATATCCGAAAATGAATTCGGGATCCTGGTTAGTCGATTCCGAGTATTCCAGAAACCTATAGCTTGTAATGTAACAACAGTAGACAAGATAGTGCGTACATCATGTGCTCTACACAATTGGTTAACAAACAATGCTATGGGGACATATCTGCCAAGCAGCTCTGTTGAAATTGAAGACATCGACAGAGGTGAAATAATCCCTGGAAGCTGGAGATCAGAAGTGCATGGAATGGTTGACATAGGACGTTTTGGAAGCAATCATCATTCACAGCAAGCTAAAGCGATCAGAGAGGCTTACAAGAATTATTTCATGAATGAAGGTCGAGTGTCATGGCAAAATAGGATGGTGCACTAAACTTATTGATGTAAACATATACAATTATGACTAGTAACTTGCTACATGTTGTCTGTAATGTAATGTAATGAATATGTAATAAAAATTCTAAAATGATGTACTTACTTC
>Ga0123352_10008565_pt1 | contig 15925 bp, 3 predicted proteins | sample TergutLab28metaG_FD_89700 | JGI IMG/M metagenome (GOLD analysis project Ga0123352, IMG submission 89700) | Labiotermes labralis P1 segment gut microbial communities from Petit-Saut dam, French Guiana - Lab288 P1 | ecosystem: Host-associated > Arthropoda: Insects > Digestive system > Gut ... | reverse complement strand
GAAATTTTTGTAAAAAAAATTTTTTCACACAGGGGGAGATTATGTGGAAGGGGGGGGGGGGGGGGGGGATTCCCTTGTTAATTTCTTCCCCCCCTTCCTCGGCCCCTGCCACCGCCATCTCGCTCCTGAAACAGAAAAACAACACACAAATACAAATCTGATTATCAGTGAAAGGGTGAAACTCCCCACTTATCCAAACACAAACAGCAACTGGGAGAGACAGGGGTGTATTTAGACTGCAAAACCTGTCCAAATGTTACGTGTTGTTCCCAATGGGAATCAAAGTCTAATTCTCTGGTCATGCAGACTGCACCTAAATATTACAGGCCAAACATCACAGTGGTGTTTGTAATGTCCTCAACAGCACAGCACTTACAAAAAGCAACCAACAAACGCACACACTGTCATCTACACATTCATAACAATTAGCAATTTCCTCCACATACAGTTGCTGCCTTCTATATGCAGTGCTATAGTCTTCCGTTCTGCTTTGTATACTGAACCATATTTTGGTGGTCACAGTTTCTACTGAGTTCTTTTTAATCTTGGTAAGGTCAATCTGTGGTTTCAACATGATAATGTAAAGCTATTTTTAGAGGTTTCATTTGTTATGTGAATTGTTATTTTGTCTATCTGATGTTTACTGGACCGTGCATCATTGTGATAACTGAAGAATAAAAAACCAACTAGATGCCACTTATTATATTACTGTACTTCTTATAGGCTCAACATGTTTCAGGCACTACTGTGCCCATCATTACCAATGTGGTAATCAACATTATAGTCGTGAGCTCCTGATGACGGGCATAGTAGTGCCCGGAACACGTTCAGCCTATAAGAAGTACAATAACATAATAAGCGGCATATAGTTGGTTCTTATTCTTCAGTTCTGTTATTTTGTTGTTTCTTCTTATTTATTACTTAAATAGCTTATGGTTTAGAGCGTGACACTGAGATGTCAATGAGGTATTTATTTCCTTTAAGCGATGTATTTATGTAAGTTTTTGTCTTTACAGCGAAAGTGTAATGTTTTCCTGAACTATACAAATAGAAGTGTGAACGGATTTTAACCGCTACAGTGACGAGTTAGCAGCATTCACTTTTTCTGTCGCTTCCTCAACTGGAATTTTAATTCAATTTTATCATTCACAATAAATACCTCTTTCTTTGGTTTCAGTTAACACCAAATACTTTGAATAAACTCCCATGTTCTTCCACGCATCACACAACAGATCAAGCATCAACCAACCAAAAACTAGTCAGATGTTTTATATAAAACTATTTGGCGCACTCCGCTAATGACGGGTCTGTAAGGTCTGAGACAGGTACGAGTTTGCAGAGTTTTTAGTATAATTATGAACGTGTAAGTGACAAACTGTGTTCATTTTGATGGTCGATTTTTTTAGATTACTGAGGGCAATGCACAGAATGAATAACATGAAACTCTTTTATTTCTTCTGCATTTCCAATTGACTCAAGACAACTGTATTCTGCACTGATCATCAGGAAGACCCTATCATTGCTTGTGTTTGCAAAGCACAAATCACCCAATGCTCTGGAATGGTACACATATCTCAACTTGGATCACTTTCCACTAAATACATGTGTTGTTTGATGTTCATAGGGCGGCGCATCGTAATATTATTCCTATAGTAAAACCAACTCGATGCACCAATGTATCAAATTTATTTTATTTTAGGATGACACTCTACATGTTTCGGACGGTCTTTCCGTCCATCATCAGGAGTTCAAGACTGTACGTACAGTCTTCAACTCCTGATGATGGACAGAAAGACCATCTAAAACACATAGTGTGTCATCTCAAAATAAAATACTTGATACATTGGTGCATCTAGTTGGTTTTACTACAGAAATAACATAAGTTGCATTAAATGGCTTCAAACTGATCCAAGGAACACAAAAGAGAGATGTATGCAGAAACGACAGTAATGGTGTGCTGCTGAGTGGTCCTTTGTTAGTTAGTGAGAAGTGGAATATTCACATGGAAAGGTATAAGTGAGTGCCGCAGTTACAGCGACAGTAGATCAGCATGAAACAAAACAAATACCGTGCCCCTGACACCTCACACACAGGGAGGCCCATCTACCAGCTCCACCAAATTACTGACTGGCCAATACCTAACAAGTGACATAAAACTTGCTACAGAGAAACCCATCATTTCCCTCTGTGTGGGTCAGCTGTGCAGCTAGGATGGTACAGGCAAGATGTAAGAGACAAAAAGGCCCCCAAAAAGTGGAGAAAAAAAATATTGGGAAAAAACATGGTACCTACGAACTGCAAGAATGGAGTGAAGACAAGTGTCGTAGTTTTCACGTTCGCTACTCTGCGAATCTCAAACCTCATATACACAGCATCTTCAACAAATGCCTTGCATGCAAAACATGCAAAATGTTTTTTTTTAAAAGTAATATGTGTGTTTATTGTTGCATTTTGTTTAGCTTACAGAACTCATTGTGTATTTCCTAATTCTCAGAGCAGAATACTGAAATTCCTACACTTAACACACCAGTACATATTTAGTCACAACCAAATTATACTCTTTTGTGTTTGACTTAAGCGTACATTCGTTATAGCCACACTTGTGCACACCAGCTTATAAAGTTAAACAATGCACAAGAGAAAAGGAATGACCATGTAGGCTTTCCTAATCCACGTTTTCATGGGGCTGCCTTCTGTCCTTCTCTGTTTGACACTATCAGTTTTGCGGTTCCATCTCCTAATATGACACACTTTAGTGTTTTGCATAAATGCAATAAAAGCCCTTCTGCAAATGTGAGACACTTTAATGCAGATATTTTTGGTATAAAAATTAAAACTCATAAACAGGTCTTATGCTAGTAGCTTGCACACTGACATTCTTTATCAATTAGTAATTTGTAATGTACTTTATGTTACTGCTCCATGCACCATATTGCTTGAGCAATACTGCTAGGACATCATCAGTCTACCTATCTTGTTGCTTGGTTACATCACCTATGTGTATATGTCACGCGTGTTGTAATATTCATGAATTATAATTGGCAAATGCACTCTCGAACTAGCACGTTAATGATGATGATGATCATCATCATCAACCCAGCACAGTTGGTATGACTATACCACATCATGGTTCTATTCCTGGCAGGGTAAGATATTTTCTCATTTCCAAAACATCCAAACCAGATCTGGGGTTAACCCAAGCTCCTGTTCAATGTATATTGAGGGCACTTTCACCTGGGGGAAAATGTCTGGAACACGAATATGACTGCTTATCCTCATCTAGTGCTATGGCTGGGGACAATGGCAGCTATGCCACCAACTCCATACTGCTCACCCAGACAATATAACTATTAATTAGCCTTTAACTTCTTGAAGTATCTGCCGCAATGAGAAATGTTCTGAACACAAGTTGCAGTATGTTAAAACATCCAAAAAGTGGCGCACAACCTCCTTATTATACATTCACTTTACACATTATGTATACCAAGGACACATCTTTCATTACCAACTGCCATGCTATTATATCAGCTTGACAGACATTCACACTGAAGCCACAAATCTGACAACTACCACCATCTGTCACTACTACTTGCTAGTATGTGTAAGCAGTCAGTTGTGTGGCCAACATGAAGTTCCAACAAGTAGTTGTCCAACATAATAAAGACCCTGTACACCAAATGACGGAGCCTGCAAAGACTCCGGTTTGATTCTGCTAACATGTTCACTTCCTAAAAAGGTAATGTCCTTATGGTTAATTAAGAACCATGACATTTAAGTACTGGGTATGTGACGGTACAGTGACATGCATTCATGACTTTGAAATGAGAAAGACGGGACTGGTCAGCCTCACACCCTGGCAATTTCACTCCAATGGGCAATAGTGTACTTGGGGTCCGAAACTCATCTGGATTATAGTGAAGAGAAATATCTGTCATTGCTATAGTCCAAACTTGGTCACAGGGCCTGCAGTTGTCACTATACCAACTTATCTAACCTGACTCTTTGTGCTCTCTTCCTACTTGATTCCCCCACCAAAATCTACCATGGGTGTTGGAACGTACAGCAAACCTTGCACCATATTTTGGGATGTGATGCCATGTACTGCGCTAGGTACCAGTACTTTGGAGGGATCTGCCGCCTCCATGTTTACGCTGAACACTTTCTCTGCTACAGGCAGACACACACTCTATACTATATTACTGTATGTGCAAGAAGTTAATTTACCACAGTGGTGCAGAAAACTTGTCCCTTTATGGGGAGAGATGGAAATACCTCAAAGGCTTATGAAAGTCAGTAAGCACTGCAGTCTGTCAGCAACAGTCGCACAACTGAGAGCTTCAAGACAGTAACGCTACATTTGGTAATATCCTGTGGTAAATGACTACACTATTTCCTTGTACGCTTATCTGGAACCTACTTCACAACATTACAGAATGATTATTTTGCCTTTTCAGAATACTGTCAGATTCGGACCATACGGCAACTGAAGAGACTGTACAAGCATTAAATATCTTTTTCCTAATCTCTCCCCTTTTTTTGTGACAAGACAGACATGTGGGAATGAGTTTGGAATTTGATTACACAGCAAAATGATTGGATGATGGCAGCAGGCTTCTGCATACACAGTCTCAATATTCGTTGCTGTTTCAGCCTTAACTCAAAATGCCTTTTCCACCAACTGAACATGCATGCACACACACACACACACACACATCCCAGTACACGTACTTACAAAAATGACTGTCTTCCTACCACAGTACTTAACTACATACCTCAGTGTATTTCTGCCACTGTTAACTGCACCTCTAATCTGCCACTCAACAACTTTGCAATTATACAACTACAGAACATCACACACTGGAGAAGGTAATAAGCAACACGTCAGGACATGTGCCACTGAGGATATATACAAAATATCAGAATGTGTGCCAGTGAGGATATATGCAACACGTCAGGACGTGTGCCACTGAGGATATATACAAAATATCAGAATGTGTGCCAGTGAGGATATATGCAACACGTCAGGACGTGTGCCACTGAGGATATATACAAATTATCAGAATGTGTGTCACTGAAGATGCCACTCCTCATGTTGTAAGAATACACCTTATGCTAGGTCACACCAAAAACACATAAACAAATCACATGGTCGAAGATGAAGAGTTTAGAATTCTGAAGAACAGCAGAACAATTTCCCAGGAAAATGAACACCGAACAGCAGACTAATGACATTCATGATTAACTGTGACCAATGATGCCCTCAGAATTACAGCAGTCTGAAACACTGATGTCCCTTTGCAATGAACAAAGAACAATGCCTAATGGTTCCAAGAACGTACAGTAATAAAAACACAAAGCATCTGCATCAAGAAGCATAAATATGCTCCAGTTATTTGTAATGAAACAACAAGCATTTTTGGCAGCACAAAACACTCTGAATGACTGCAGAAGAATCTCATCCCAGTAATCACGACACACACCAACCTTGTTTAACCCTCTGGCACTGGAAGAATTAAATGCCTGGTGGTGTGATGTGCAGCAGACTTCAATTTAAGGGGGGGGGGGGGGGGGGGGGCAAAGTGAAGGCCGTGACAGGCCGTTGTTTAAATCTGTTGTTTGGAGTTTTGAGCATTACACTGCACAATGGAAATGCATGATGTCGGGCACCAGTATTAAAGAATGAAACTGACTTGAGCTGAAAGAGATCTGTACAGTATCAGCAGGAGTGTGGGGGGTAAGCAAGCTGACTCACCAGTCGTTTGGCCTGATCCCAAATCTTTGGAACCAATCACAAAATGTCAAAACAATGGCATTAAAACAGGTGATCATAAAAGGCCAAATCCCAAATTTTAAGACTGCTGTACACGGAATGCAATAATGCAAACAAAACATTCAGTCCAAAATTAAACCTTACAGTCAGCAGTTACACTCAACACACACAACTACAATAAATCTTGGACTTTTTTCCTCAGATAAACATTAGGACAATCACACTTGAGTATAGTGCAGAACAGTGCAGAAATGTCAACCTCCCACGATGAGTGTCCGTTACAACCCTCTAACTAAAACTGAATTGTTAGTGGAACTCAATGACATATTTCATGTTAATAAAAGTTTGTTTACTGGCACTGAATTACACGCAAAGTTTGCTCCAACAGAATACTTTTCCACAGTGCCCACTGTTACCTACACCTATACTTGCCCCAACAATTTATATTCTATTAACAATAGTTAACCCCTTTCTCTTTCCTTTTTCTTTTAGCTACATAGTGATTTATCTTCAGAAGCCAGGCTTCAAAGGTGCACAGAACAAGAGACATAATGAGCTGGCTTGTGAGTGCGCTGCCACCAGTGAATGGCTACAGAATGTTCTGGATCATTCCATAATGTTCCACTGGTGGCTCTGCACTCAAAGATCAGCTGTACTTGCTGGCCACACTTAGTTATCACTTCACAGCCGTTGTGGCGTGTCAGTTCATTAGTCTCATTTCTTTACAGCTGTATTAAAATGTATTTTCCCAGTCACCATTCTGTCTAGTGGCGATCACCACTTACCAACCATGCGAATAAATGAACTTGTACAGTGTATCTGTTCAGCAATTTCTCTAAAGTGTTACACAAGGAAAAGAGACTGCAAAAATATATGAAGTGCACTTCTGCAGCCTTGTGCCGCAGTAAGTGCCTATATGAATTATTAAATCAGTCAACACAGACGGTGTCTCTCTTCTGGTGTTAATGAACACAGCAGTTGTTAGTTTATACACTGGGTGATTCAATCTTTGTCCTAAAACACCTATGCTTTAGGACACAATTACAGTAAAAAGGCAAAGCAATCCTTAGACAGGACCTGAGGGTTCTAGGAGGTTGAGGCTCCCAGATTTCATCACAATCGCCATGTGAAGGTGGTCAGGTTGTCAGCCCTATGCACCGGCCACCTTTACCCCCAGGAAATATTCCTGGTACTCATTTCTGTTAGAGGCTGAGTTGAAACCTGGGTCACAGGGCGGCTAGAAGGATTATGTCAATGAAAAATTCCAGTGACACTATCGGGAATTGAACCCGCGACCTTCCGGCTTGTAGCGCAGTGCCTCAACCAACTGTGCCACCACGTGCCATAACATCACAATGATAATGATATCCTGAAATCACTGAGGAAGATGTAAATAACATTCACCCTGTATATCACCATGGAATAAGTAAGTAAGATTATTGTGTGGTATAGTGCATAATTTTATTATACTCTAAAGCCGTCCTGAGCACTCTCAACTTCATGTCATGTCTTACCTTCTGTTGAGGTGGCATCCCACTCCCATGGTGACTGCCACCTCTTTCCCCGCCACCAGAGCCTGTCCCGCCAGTGGACTGCTGTCCTTGTTGTTGTGGGGCCCCGCCCCGACCTCCTCCCGGGCCGCTAACATCAGGCACCACCTTGCGACTATCCTCCTCCTCTTGGCGCTTCTCATAATGTACAAAGTCATCAAATATCGAAGTGGAGTGACGATAACCATGCAGAATACGCAGTACCTGCTTCCCCTTTTCAAACGGCACTTCCTGCGTGTCCCGCGAGTTGGTCACAGGTTTGTTCTCATTGTTTTCCAGCCTGATGTGGCGCAGCTGAACGTTTGGAACATCTTTAACATAAATCCAGCGTACACGGAACTGTCCCTTCCACTTGTCTTGTGACCAGACCGAGCTGGAGGCATGGTAGTCCACTGGAGACACCATCTGTGCCATTCCGCAGAAGTGTCCAGACCCGTTCACAGAGAAGAAGAGGTAGACAGGGCCTCCAGCACCCTTTGTCTCACGTTCTCGGAACGCCTGATCCAGCCTCTTGTTGCCATGCTCGGTCGAGCACCAGATCTCATACTTGATGGAGCGATGTATATCATCTTCAGAGTAAGACTTTATCACAAAGAAGCGTGCCCCTTTGGCCGATAAGTCAAAATCTGGTGGATTGTAATTGTTCTTGACACGCAGTTCATCAAGCACAGGATGGGAGGGCAATGGAGTGGGAACCATCACACTGCCAGGGTGGGGGCCAGGTTGCTGCTGCTGCAGATGATGTGGGGGAGGTGCACCAGTTCCACTCCCTTGGGGATGATGAGGATGATGAGGATGATGGGGTCCTGTAAGAATGGTCACTTGACCAGGGTGATGACTTGGTTGGTGATGTGGAGGGACTCCAGCAGGGGGATACCCACCTGTTCCACCACTTGGAGGACCCCCTGCCCCTCTTGGTCCACCACCTCTGACTGGACCACCCCAAGCTGGCCTTGCTGTAGGAGGAGGCCCAACAGGCTGCTTGGGTCCGCTGATGGAGTTTGCACCTCCGTTCTTCCCTTCCCACGTCCCAATGTCCATATTGTGTTTGCCTGGCACCATGGGTGGTGGGGGCATGCCTGGACCCTTTTTCTTCATACCACTTGATGTCACTTGGGGTTGTGGTTTTGCAGGCTGACTTGCAATGGATGCCCAGGTCATCTTCTTGGGAGGTGCGGGTGCTGGCGCGACGTTGGTCTGCACAGGCACCATCCCCCCACCCACAACAACCCCCGTGTCCATGCCACTTGTCTTGCTGCCCCCCGCCACGTCCTGCTGCTGTTTGGACAGGTCTTTGCCATCCACTACTTTTATCACCCCCTGAGTCACACCACCATCTGACAGTCCCAATCCCTGCATGCCCTGCTCCACTGCCTTAAGCCCATCCACTCCACCACTTGCCGAGCTGCCCACTCCTGCTGCTGTGGCAGCACCATACATCCCATCCCCACCTCGATAGTAGTCATCATAATGGGGTTTCCTTGACATAGCTGCAGAATTGCCCCATGTCGAGTAATCACCATTACCATGGAAATAATTGAAACCTGCTGCTGCCGCAGCAGCAGCAGCTGCTGGCTGTCCAAATGCTGTTCCAAAGCCGCCACCCCCTCCCCCAAACATCCCATCCATGCCATATGAGTCGTGTCCTATTTGGCCTCCATATCCGCCCAGGAATGTCATGGGATCTCCGCCGTTCGACCATGTCCCATCTCCTACACCAAACGCCTGATAAGGGAACGATGTTCCATAGTAGTTTGACATGCTGTAGGGATCCGAAGCCATCGATGTTGAGATGGGGGTGTTGTAACCCTGCCAAAGTAATGGAACTGTCTAAAGCAATGTCATATTGAATTTTCTGTTCATTTTTACATAGACAACTAAAGCAATATAACGTAGACCTTACAAACAATTATAACACAGCACAATATGCAACATCAGATATATGGCAATTACCTTCTAAGAGGGAAAGATCCATTCAAAATAGAAATGCAGTACAGACTGAGGATACAGTAAAGAAAACACACTTTTACTGCAAATAAAGGGTTTCCTGTTTCCTCCCATCTGTCCTTTAAAATATAACCCCAATGTGCACACCAACAACCAACCTCCGTTCCACTTCAAGTAAAATGGCATTATGTAGAATTCACATATATTTTAATATCCCTTCACATTCTGGTGACCAAGTATATTTAGAACAATTTGGCTCAGGCCTAATAATATTGGTAATGAATAAGATTACAGAGCTTCCAGTTATCTTAGACTGACAGGGCGACATGAGAGGCTATGGTGATTGGGTCAGTCCAAACTGTTACATTATGGCCATAAATGTAAACAAACCTCAAATTCGATGACAGGTGTGTGTGGGGTCAGTGTATCCTGATGCTGTTCCTAAAGTATCATTAAATAGACATCCACATCTAATGTGCTAGCTGAGTGTTATGAACACACATTAAGCAAACTGCAGTCAAACACTACTATAGCAGATCACGGTTATTTTGACACATTTAACCAGAATTACTATCGCAATTTGTATAATACTGAAGTACACGTTTTTATAAAGGACAGGTATTAGACATTATTAACCACTGGATGTAAAACACCACAACTGTTATATTGGTATTATTTATTACCTGATGATGCTGGGCCCTCCATGAATCAAAATCTTCATGTTCGCCTACGTGGTCCTTTGGGACATTTGACACTGAAAGCAGTGATGATGATTAACCGTGGCATAAAGAATTATACACTCCAAGGTCACCAATATGAAACTTCCCAACATAAGCTTATCTGTAGGCGCAAAATACTCTTAAAAGTAGATCCCTTCATTGTCACACTAGTTAACAACTCTACAGCTCCTACATAACGCAGAAAATATTATCAATACACGTAATCAAATAGTAATAATACAATGGTGATAATGGAATTCCTTGTGTCCAACAAAGCACACTAAAGTATACAAGTCCGAAATACAGAACCTTTTTGCAGCAAATCGCTTACAAAAATTGTGGCACTGTGTGGGGGTTATTATCACAAAAGAACCGTAATAACATTATTAGTATTATTACTATTCAGATTGTTTTAATACACTCTAGTTCGTTTGACAGCATGTGCTTATTGCAATTTTCTTACCTTGATTCCCTTGTCCTTTCATCCGCTGCATTGTCATGCACAAGGCAACATGAAAAAGAGATTACAGGTAGGATCAGCTACTGGTGTGCCGAAAAACACTTCTACATACTTAAAAAAAAAGCACTTAACACAACTACGCCCAAGACGAATTCTTTCCCTACCTGGTCTGACACGCCTGCAGACATCACCTAATTTATGCACTATTCTTCTTTCTTCGCGCAAAGTCTTTCAAACTGGACTGTCAATAAATTACTTGCGAATACTTGATAGTCCTGTTCGTAGTGTACACACAATCAACTTTTTTAAAATATATAAAACTGAAGCACTAATCACTTCACATAGGAACAATGGCGGCTGAACCCAACTCCGAGAACTTGGGTGCACGCGCAAGCGCAGTTAGTTTGGGTACGTCATGACATCAGGTATGTTCAGAAAAATAATTTACTGTCGTGTATTCAATTCTAAAAAAATGTAACCTTAAGATTTGGAAGTACACTATTATCTAGCATGATCAAATTCTAAATTATTTTCGAAGGTCATAAATTTAAATTGGCACAGTCAGTGCTTCTGGACGTTACTTAACACAGTTTTCAAACGTCGTAGTACTAGTAAATCTCCTGTACAGCCTACAACGGATCTCACCATGCTTTTGACTAATCGAAAACAGCCTGTAAACAGTGCCTTTCAGTTCCGTTTCCTGTAGGAGGTGAGACGGGTTGCGAATGTTGTGTTGTATATTGATTAATAACAATTATAATTTGCTTTGAAAATATATTTTTTTCCTCTCTTATAGTTGGCCTCAGGCACGTCATTTTCCGCTGCAGGTAGCATTAATAGAAGTATCAAAGATGGTCGCCCAAAAGAAGCAGGTTAGGGTTTGACACGTGGGTTTTTATAAATTGTGGTTGTCTCCACATATATTTCTAATAATACGTTCGTATGGTGTTCAGTAAGTAATATTATGTTTGATTTCAGAAAAAGGCAATGGAGAGTATAAACTCCCGGTTAGCCCTGGTAATGAAGTCTGGAAAGTACGTCCTTGGTCTGAAGCAGACTTTGAAGACTTTGAGACAGGGCAAAGCCAAGCTTGTAATCATTGCTAACAACACTCCGCCACTGAGGTGAGAATGAGAAGCAGGCATCCCTGAAAAGCAAGGGAGCAATGTTAAGGTCTTATTGCTGTAAATTACAAAAAGGGAATCCTGTGGATAGTCTCATGTTCAGTGTTTGGTTGAAATAATGTGACTGCCATTAATTGGAGTATTGAATAATATTATCTTAGTAATGCAGTAATTAATGAAATTCACAGACCTTCAGAATGTAAGTAATGAAAGAACGTGTAGTGACTGGATGGACACTTGTATTGCATATACAGGCGGACCCCCATATCCGCGGGTAATACGTTCCAAGATCTACCGAGGTTACGTGAAACCGCGGATAATACCAAACGCTATATATAACACGTGACATAACGTGATGTTCGTGTAACATACATAAATACGATAAAAAGTTTAATTGATAAAGTACGCACAGTAAGACATTACGAACATTAAATAAAGTAATAATAAAGTGCACTGTGCACTACATTGTACATTTACAGTGTCCTTTGTCTCTCTCTCTCTCGTACGTACGAAAGTAAGGGATTCTGATGTTTTAATCTAATCCTCACGAGACGATAGGGCAATGAAAAAATACAGTCCCTGTACTGTATAGTATGCACAGTTTTAAGGGATGACAGAACAATGAAAATCATGCTTTTCCATCAAAGCGCTGCATAAGCAATGAAAAAAGTGTTACACATTTTACAATGAAAGTCACATGTAATAAGAAAATTTCATTTGTTAAAATATTTCATAGCCTATTGTGGGTATTCACTGATTTCTCCGTTCTTCTTGTTGCTTTCTGAACACAAACACCGGCATTACGTGGCAACTAATTGCAACACTGAGAACGCTAGAACCAGAATGGTGGCAAGTTTGCGGGGAAGCGTGGGTACAGGCACAAAGGAAGATGAGTCAAGTACTGGGCACGTTTGGGTTGCTGGATTTCACCATGTTATAGCACGCGTTTTGAAACTTGTGAACCGTTTATTTCTCTAATTTTCCAGATATTTCCAGATGAACCGTTTATTTCTCTAATTTTCCAGATATTTCCAGACCACGGTAAACCGCGGATACTGAACCCGCAGATATGGGGGTCTGCCTATACAGCAATATTAAGTTCCATACCAATAAGGAAAGAGTGTATTTTTGAAAGAAGCATGTGATTAAGTAAATTCAGGCACTTGTTTTGTTCCATGTCATAAAGATATCTGAAGCCCATTATTAGAAGCCAGAACATTCCTTACCGTGTAGTTTATTTCTCCCACATAGAGAAAGAGCAAGGATATCCAGTGTATGTAAGGAGACAGAATTGTGGGAGTGGATCTAAAGTTAGTAATGTTCAACATTTCTGTGATGCTACATAAATTACACAGTTGAGACCCTTGTTGAAATATCCAAGAGGGTAGTCACAATAATCTTTTGTTTTACTGTGTATTGTGAGGTGGTGTCTTACGTATCATATACCATCAAGACTTGCAGTGTATTATGTATTCAGTTTGACAGTTACAGTGTACCACACTCAAGTAAGCAGTGTTCCTTCTGGAAATGGCTGTCCTGGTTGGCTTTTCATGGTTTTTCTGAGTTGCTGGAAGCAACTGTTGGCATAATGCCTCAGACTGTCACATTTCCACACCCTGTCCTGTTTATTATTCACTCATTCAATGCCATAGAGTTTGATGCTGATGTTAAGTGTCTGTAACTAATGCTGTTATCAGTTTAAGCGTCACTTACTGTATTCAATTTGCCCCAAATTTTTAAGAACTTTATGGTGTGTAATAAGTTTTGCCTACTCAGCATTATATGTTTTCCTAGCCTTGGACTAGATTGCAGGAAGACTAAACAGTAGACATTACAACAATGAAGAATTTTTTATACATCTAATTTGTAGTTATTGAACTACAAATTGTTTAATGTTAATAAAAATCCAACCAGATGCAACAATATGCAGATATTTATTTACTGCAAAGTCACTCTACATGTTTCGGGTGTCACAGCACCCATCAGCAGGAGTACTAAAAACTGTAACCGCAGCCTCCGGTACAGCTACTTCGCTCCAACGTGGCCTGCAGGCATGCTGTTGCATCTCGTTGGATTCTTATTAACATTGAATTACGATGCACAGAAACATGAGTTTAAAATTCACAAATTGTTTGTTAAATGACTTCTGAGGTAAGGATTTAAGTGCCCCTTTTGATGGTTAAACAGTTTGTAAGGTACATAATTCAGTCACATAAATAATGTTTTAACTACTGTTATTGCTTTCAGTAAAAAAGTCTGAGGAATGGTAAAGGGATTAATGATCGATAAGATTACACACAGAATCACCTTAAAGTAATCATAGTTGAATGGTTTCACATGTGATAAAAATTTCTTTTGTGTTATGCATGTGGCAGTTACAGCTTAAAAAGAAGTATCACTTTTTTTTCCAGAAAGTCAACTGGATTTTGGGGGAAATTTTTCATGTATGCTTGATATTACAAATGATTCTCCTTTCCCAGGAAATCGGAGATAGAGTACTATGCGATGCTGGCAAAGACTGGGGTCCACCATTACTCTGGTAACAACATTGAACTTGGAACAGCATGTGGAAAATATTTCCGAGTGTGTACACTTTCAATCACAGATCCTGGAGATTCGGACATTATTCGATCAATGCCAACTGGTGACGGACAGTAACTGTAATCGTTTCATGTGAAATAAAACGTGTATCTCTTGTTTATTCTGTGTCTTGCACTGTGTTTATCTATCAATATTGATTTATTAACCAGAAAAAATACAACTGTTGGGAACATTGCATGTTCATTTATTTACATTTCTATGACACGTGTCAGCGAGTGTATTTGGCCATCATAACGGCAGAAACACAAGTACATGACTGGAAGAGGCCTCTGCCTTACATTTAGCATGAAAAAATACATAAATTAGCTAATATTCCCAGTAGTTAAAATTTTGTTAAAATCCAGAAGTATGTAGATTTTTGCATATGAAATGTATTCCTGTGTGTTGTTACAGTAAAGTATGGCAAGTATTAATCACAAAACTGGCAATATTTGATGCAATCTTGGTTGTAGTATGGTGCTGTAAGAAACAATCAGCTTGTAAATCCATAATAAAAGAATATGATCCATGAATACATAACATTAATGAGGCAACTGTAGGTGCGATGTTTACTTCGAATTACCTGAAACCTGTAGCTGAAGTCTACAGTTGCTACATTATAGTTGTGGATGGTGGATTGTATTGTTGAACGGTGTGTTAGAAACACAATAGGGATGCCACATCTTAAAATTCAAAATAAATTGTAAATCCACTGCAACTGTTTCATATTGTTAATAACAAATGATAATCACAATATACTACCATTTAGAGTGGCATAAATTTTCTTTTGTTTTATGTTGAGTCTTGACCTATGGCTATCCAAGCTTTTCAAACATCTTGTATCACTATTGAAGGTTTGTGGACCGTGCAGGGAATGTGTTGTGTGTAGTTGTGTTTATCCTTCCTTTATTGGGAGTATCATGCTAACTGTGAAGGGGAGGCCTGTGTCATACAATACTTGTATAATTGTGTACTTGTGTTGCTACCTGACGTTGACTGAATGGAATGGCAGTTTGTTGTAGAGAAGCAAATGAATGAATATGCAGTGTTTGCTTGTTTTATCTATCTATTGAATAGTCTTAGTGAATATGGCGTATATCAGAGGGCATTTGTGTATGCATTTGTCCCCATAGCCAAGACTGAAGCCATGTGCATTTCAGGATGTTGGCGCCGGAATAATTTTTTTTAAATTTTAGCACACCCTGTATATAAAATGTGAATAATACAGGACCCAAATACGTTAGAATTATGATACAAACTGAATTTTGAAGAGAAAAAAAGGAGAGTATACACCATGTTTAAAATATTCGGTACCTGTATTTGTTGAATGAATATATACAATGCAGCTTTGGAGGTTAGTGGTGCGGTACGTCAACTATAGTTGACGTTAGGCATCTGAAGGTTAATATAGCACAGAAACACCCCTTGTTGGCTGTCAGTGACTACTGGTAACTACCCTCTTGTGCACACAGTGATAACCTTCAGGTTTCATAAAATACCAGCAATTTTTTGACAAGCTTAGGGAATGTGAGCTTATCAAGGACTCTGCTGCATCCAGTTGGTCGATCTGTTCACATGTATGCAGAATAATACCAAAGTTATCAAATGTGAATCTCATGTTTATTGGACCATGCATCATCTTGATAGTTGATTAAAGATAGACCAACTTGATGTCACTTGCTTTATTATTTCATTATTTAATGCTCAATATGTTTCAAATGTTAGTACATCCATCCTCAGGAGCTTGCGACTTATTTGTTGAGTTATTTCATGGG
>Ga0123352_10008564_pt1 | contig 15925 bp, 8 predicted proteins | sample TergutLab28metaG_FD_89700 | JGI IMG/M metagenome (GOLD analysis project Ga0123352, IMG submission 89700) | Labiotermes labralis P1 segment gut microbial communities from Petit-Saut dam, French Guiana - Lab288 P1 | ecosystem: Host-associated > Arthropoda: Insects > Digestive system > Gut ... | reverse complement strand
TGTTGTAACGGGAACTTCCCAACTACCTGCACCTTTCGAGCCCAACCCCACCCTTCTACGGCCTCCCCTCCCTTCACAATGCCCTACTGAAAGTACGGAGGGTATTTTGCCCCACCCTGTATACCGTAACACTGAGGCGCGTTCGTGCAACCGTTGTTGCAGTGGAAAAGCAATAAGAATTACACATTCTGAGTGTGTGTATGTAGCCTTAAGTATCCAGTATGAAATGCGCATGCGCCATATTGTCATTTGTGGCTTGTTCGTCTCTACCATATTTGTTCACATTATCTCACAAACGGCACGGTTTTCGAAAAAAAGGTTCCTGAACATAAAACGTGTGTTTTGATTTTTCCTACAACTTTTCTCTGAAACATTTCTCATTCTAATAAGATACGAGCGAGATACGATCAACAATGGATAATGGTCTTCATGTAAAGTACGTGATACTCATGTCGGATTTTAATGAAACTTGAATTTTCGCGACAATTTTCGAAAAATCCTCAAATATCAAATGTCATGCAAATCCGAACTGTTCCACGCGGACGGACGGACAGGTGGACAGACATGACGAAGCAAACAGTCGCTATTCGCAATTTTGCGAAAGCGCCTAAAAACTGATTAAAGTAGGGAATGTAACCACGACATCGCCACCAACAAAGTAGGCTTCTGTTCCATTCTCGAACGTCACATATCTCGCTGCCAACCGACAACTTTGGGCGTTACAATTGTACAATCGTGTAGCCGTACAATCAACTTATCCTTTCCTTATGGGATTCTTGTGTTATTGCTTTGTTATATGCTTGAGTCTAGTTATTTATGCCGCTTCAGTGTTTCCTCGATTAGCACTAATTACATCCCCTGTCATCGACCCCCGTTAACGACTGGACCGCCACAACACTGTGATGCTATACACGTATTTCCCCCATGGTTTTATTTACCCATTACCTGTTCACTCCAGCAGTACAGATACAGAACTCAACATGCCAACACCGTTATACCAAAGGCCGTAACTATACGTGATCATGAACTAGACCACCCTTTCTCAGCCTCATAACCTATTCCTCTACGGTAAACATTAATGCACTTCTCCCATCCCCTTCTCTGTCACCAAAGTGGACGTTTTCTAAGTGCTTTCCCCCACCATTCTGCGTTCGTTCCGTGAGTACCTCCCCCCCACCCTACGTTCGATGTTCACCCTGTCAGAACAAAAAATTATGACCTCTACAAATCACGAAGGTCCTCATTAAGTAATACTCTACATTTGATGTACGTTTGTCCGTGCATCGTAGTATAAGCGTAGAGAAGAAAACTAACTAGATGCTACTAAATGCTTTATTGTACCTATAATCTGCTCAACATGTTTCGGGCACTTATATGCCCATCATCAGGAGCTCCAGACTATACTTGTGTATAGTAGTGGTTCAGCCTACACTCGGATACCACATCACCAACAGACAATCCCGCTACATAACATCAGCACGCCTCAAGTCAGCCTACACAACACAACCAGTACTCGCTGGCTCCTGAAGATGGACGTATTAACGTCTGAAACATGTTCAGCAATATATAATAAAGCAAGTGTCATCTAGTTGGTCAACCTTTATTCAAATATACTTGTGTTATTGCTGCATATGGTGTGTAATGCCTTGGTTGCTGGTGGTCGGCTGTTAGGAGCAGAGCAGCAACCAAGGCATTACACACCATATGCAGCAATAACACAAGTATAGTCTGGAGCTCCTGATGATGGGCATATATGTGCCCGAAACATGTTGAGCAGATTATAAGTGCAATAGAGCATTCAGTAGCATCTAGTTGGTTTTCTTCTCTACGCTAATACTCTACATATTGCTCAAATACTGTTGACTTTACAAGCGAGGAAAAGAAGATTATGTACTGACGATACAGTCATTACTGCCGCAGAATACAAAACAGCCCAAACGGTAATTGTTATTTACGGAATCTTTATGTTTGTAAATCTTCCTTCGGCTTGGTGTCGATGCCGCAGCATGTTCGTGATGACAAGAAAATGAACGAAACGTATGCAAAAAAAAAAAAAATTTAGCGGCAGTTCTTCTCTGTTTTAAATTTAATCAACGCCAAGTTTGACTGCATCACGCACTGCCTCGGGAACTGAATCGAATTGGTTCAGATCTTGTTTCACGGAATTTATCTACGGACCTGAATAAAAACGAAGGCACATTCCTTTTTCCATTCCGAACGCAAGAAGGTGCTACTGACACCAGACCCGTGCTCTTTGCAAATGTTATAAAAATTCATTGTACAACTGGACGGTTTTCAATTATGGATTCGTACTTGCAGAAGCAAAGGAATTTACGGTAAACTGCCGATCGTATGAAAAAAGACGCAGTATTTTAAGACTTTACTAACATTCTCCAACGATCGCTGTTTCAATTTCAAGTATATTATGATGTCTGTGAATGGGAGGTACCGGAGATATTAATTAAAATCGACATTAAACGGTAGCTGCAATTCAAAAATCGCATTGTGCCCATGGAAATGAAGTGGTGAAAATTTTCTCTCGCAATCGGTATTGCGTGTAGGTTTCAATTCAAAAAGCAAGCTGGACTGAAACACGAAAACACATCCCCCTGAACACAATAAACAGAACTGCTCTAACAAGGAGCTATGGTTCCTATCCAAATGTCAAAATGAGACAACTGGAGCGGAGTTCTTCTTGAGAAGCTAATTGTCAGTCAAGAAATTCCCCGGCTCTTCTGAGGCCCGAAGTTCGCAACCATGTTCACAAAATCTAGACCTAATCCTGTCTGGAGCCAGAGACTCCTGGCCACATTATCATACTATATTTTGTTAAGATACTTTTCGTATAAACCTCCACCTAAAATCAAGTCTTCCATGTGGTCTCATCCGTTCAGGCTTATTAGCAGTCTTAAGCATTTCTCACCCCCTCATGTGTACTATACATCGCGCACATCTCGCTCTCTTTGATCTCAAAAACAAAAGGCACACTGAGAAGCTACGCTAATAATCAGAAGGGTGGTTAAATCAGCGAGACATGCGACACGAGTGAAAGGGTAAAAAAATGCGTACGGAGTTTGATCAGATATCCTAAAGGAAAAGACCACGTGGAAGACCTAGACACGGATTTGAGGGCAACATTAAAATGCATCTTAAACTGGGCGGAAGGGTACAGCCGGGATTCGTCTGGTTAAGGACAGAGTCCAGTTGTGGACTGTTGAGAATAAAGTAATGAATGTTGGGGTTCCATGAAAGGAAGGTAATTTATTCACTATATTCAGACCATCAAGCAGCTTCGGTGGTCTAGAGGTAGCGTGCGGGTTCAAACCCGGCCGAAGCCGTCGGATTTTTAGGGCGAAAAAATCCTCAGCACGCCTTCCTTCGGAGGGGAAGTAAAGCTGTCGGTCCCATGTCGTAGATTTACGGCATGTAAAAGATCCCTAAATTTACGTGGAAGTCGGAATTTAAGCAAAATTACTACCGGACATCTTTCTCGCCCACAGTTCCACCTTTCGCTGCTAGGATCTCTCGCGTCGCTGCGGACGCAGAGGTATGTGGCGGCGAAAGTGGGAACGTCTAAAGGCGGGTGAAAGCAATGGCAAACTACCCCCAAGAACTTGCCTAGGATGCAGTGTGCCAAGAGCCATATCGGTTCCATAACCGGGCCCTGGCTCCTGTCGGACCGGCCTCTAGGGCTGAATACTAATGAGTGAATGAATGAATGAATGAATGAATTCAGACCATCAAAGAAGTCCCATGGATGTGGGTATGACGTCTCTCGAGGCGTTCTACTAGTTGTCTGTTGTATTTCCTCCAGCACCCTCTGACCACCTCAGAGAACACACATTCTTGTCGCCAGCGAAGGTTATGACTTGATTATCACTGCACACATTCCGGTGAAAAGAACAGCTAGAAAACGAGAGGATAATACAAGGGAGTGAACATTTCTAATTGCGTGACAGCAGGTGTTCCTAGCATTTACTCTACCAACCAAACGGCAAAAACCATAACTTACTTATTTCTTTCTTAAGGCATTCTTTTATCCTACCTTTTCATTCGTATCGTTTGACTCCCTGGTCCTTTAGTTCTCTCCAATTCTACTTTGAAATCGGGCAAATTACGGCAGGTCACCAGCAGTACACTCAAAGGATCGGTCCCCGACCAAAGTCAAAAAAGCATTTGGGCCTGATAGGAAAAGTTATGCACAGCCTCAGGCCCAGGGGTTTCGAACAGCTTTACTGTCAGGCCCAAAGGCGTAGACGTCTTTTGACGGACGGCGGGGAACGATCCTGCCCCGAAAAGGCTTTTCTTTTTTTAATTTTTATGTCTCTATAAAACAGGACGATGGATTACGTCCAAAGAATGAAAGATTCTAAATTTGGAGTAATGTTTACACCAAGTCGCGCTATGCTTGCGATTATGTACGTATAGTCCCATGAGTGTCTGTACACTGCACGAAAAGAGGACAAGAGAAACAATCACCAGGACATTGAATTAAACCAATTATCATACACCCTACACAGGCTGAAAATCTTACGTTAACATCCTGTTCACACCAATACCACCTCTAAATGAACCCGTGCACCATCATAAAAAATGGAAAGTATAATGCCCAGAGGATGTGCACAAAAACAAGTTAATGAAAAGCTAACAACGGCAAAGCGTGAAGGAATGTTTCAATTAGATCCTCTCGACAATGGATGGGGAGAGGAAGAGGAGGAATCATACTGACCTGTGGTTTACTTTCAGGCGCTTTTGAGGCCAAGCCACAGATCTCCACGTTTCGGCACAGAAATTAAGTCACATGGAATATCTTGCCACAGCTCCATCCCCAATCTTAAACTCAGGAACCGAACACAAATCTCTTACTACACTTTAATGTCCTATACTTATGAAAACCACTAAGTGTAATGTCGTCAGGTATTATAACAGGAACGAAACATTAAACGTGACTTGCCGCTCACAGTTCAAAGTCGTTCCTTTTCTTTCAGAGTCGTCACCGTCCCGTGGCGTCTTCGTCACGATCAAAATGTGACATTTATTTCCATCACAAAATACAGTATACACGCGTATATTTCTTTCATTATCTATAACAGCACGTGCAGTTTTAAGATGACCATCATCTGATGTTTCATCATATTTGACGTCAATACATAATAATAATAATAATAATAATAATAATTTTCACCCTGTTCTGCTGAGCTTGACCGTCCTAATCACCCAGTATTCATCTCCCATCATGCAATGTGCAGGCCGCGGTTCCTCATTTTCAGTAATCCATTTTATGGCTTGATTTTACAACGTTCACCGTCCTGAAATTTTCTTTGGTAGTCAATTTTCGAGTATGTTCAGACCGCCGGATTAGTCAGTTGCAGCTTCACTTGCCTTACATCCATTACCAAACGCCTGTGGTTGGCAAACTGTATTCCGAGAAAGTCTGCGATTCCGGGCCCGACTTTTTGCAGTCTCACCATGACTTTCCTTCGTATGAAACTGGTCAATACAACGCAGCTTTATTTCCCTGCCCATCGCTGTGCATAATCGATGCCAGGCTTATAATCAGTGTAAATCACCAATAACAAAAGTTCATTTTTCATAAAAGCAAAAACTTTCTTTTTTAAGTAATAGTTTGTTTTAAAAAAGTGTTATTTTATTTTATTTTTTCGCCCAGTGTGCTTGCACTGCACAGGAGTTCGGTTAAAATTCACAATAAGTCACAATGGTCCACAGATAGTAAGAGTTTGAATGCCACTACCTTATACCATAAAAAGCTATTTTATTTCATTTCATGACGTCATCGTTAGCTTGGCCTACATTGCGACGAATGAAGTAGAAAGAACGTTGAATAAAGCGGTGGTGACCTAAGCTGAGAAACTATGTTTGCATTGCATGCAGCGACTGACGAAAACGACAACTGACCTAAGGATAGCCGGTGTCTTGGCCGAGCGCCCCTCAAAAACCATATGAGTTCAGCCAACTTGCTCAGTACAGAAGCTGCTCACTACATGTAAGTCTAATAGCTCTTCTAGCGGTCTATTGTAAATATTATTCAAGGCATCAAGTACGTTTGCTCCAATTTCAATCAACATAATTAGACGATCCGTGGAATGTTCAGTTACAAATCAATCGTTATATTACTTGCGTGAATTCCGCCAATTAACAGTTCAATGCCCACAGCCTAGGAAAGAAAAATAACAAAGGTACATTTCGTTCACCTAAACAGTAATGTTGCCAATAACAAACACCACGACGGACGGGCCTATCAATGATACGAATCTTCCCCCTTCTTAGTTTAATACTCGAACACAAACAACATGGGTGCTCCACTGACAGAGTAAAGTCATGACGAACAACGAAGTGTGATCCAGTTCTTGTGGGCGAAAACTGTGAGAACCAATGAGATTTGTGGAAGAGTAAGAGTTGGTATGTCGATTGTTGCATGAACCAGACAGAAGTTCACGAATGGAAGGAAACACTCAAAGGAAGGCAGACGACTACCGATGATACGTGACTGGAAAGGTCATCGACCATTACGTGTGCTGAGGTTAAAGAGCAAATCGATCAGTATATCCAGGTCAACCGAAAAATCGACATGTATAACACTGTATCCGAAATGAATAACAATCATGGAAGGAGGTGCTGCAGGAGTGAATTAGGAGATCAAACCAAACATCCTAATGTAACGATACAACATACGTATGGAGCGATGGATCAACTGCAATTGCGTACAGATACAAAATGTGTCTCAAGTCCATGAACTGACACAAGAACGATGGTTTTGTACACTTTTCTACAACGTCTTCCTTCCACATCGAATCAAAACGCATGACAAAGTCTCCCTAGCACAAGGCGGCATCTTCCAGCGACATAGTTCCTCGCTAACTATTCTGCAATCAACACGCAACAATCACAACGGCATATCACGCAAGGATGACAACTATCTAACTTCGCGGGACAGAATCATTTTTAAGAAGCTAACAGTTCCACAGCTACTCAAAACTTCCACCAAATTCCATGAAATCCGAAGGTTCATTACCGTGTTCACAACAGCCCGCCATTTGTCCTTACCCAGAGACAGATTTATCCCACCCACGCCCGCTTGCACTATTTCTTTAAAGATCATTTTAATATTATCCTCTCACCCACGGCTTCCAAGCGGTTTCTTTCCTTCAGGTTTTCTCAAAAACCCCTATATCCACTTTCTTTCTTCCCCATGCATGCCACATGTCCCATCCATCTCATAATCTTTCATATGATCATATGATCACCTTAACATCTGGTGAGCAGAGCAAATCATAAAGTTCCTCATTATGCAACTTTCTCCAACCTACCGTTACTTCTTCCCTCTTCGGCATCCTATTCTCGAACACCGTCAGCAGAAATGTGACAGAGGCCAATGACCACACCCACAAACAACAAGTAAAATCGCAGCGTAAGAGAGACAAGTCATGGGAGTCATCCGAATCCGGGGGGGGATCTTACACTCTATCAAATTTCAAAGCAAGACGTCAAGCAACGGTAGGCGGTCTTAGCAAGGAACTTGCAGTTAAGGAACTTAAACAAATACCTGTCAATTTAGTATAATGCGTTTGAAATGTGATGGCACGCGCGCAGAAACCAGATTTCGTCTTTCGGCGAAATGGACGAGTCCATTTAAATCGGTGGGGGGCGTCAGTTCAGTCGACTACTGGCAGCCGAGGTGTGCGCATCAGCGGTAGTAATGCTGGATACACCATGTTCCGAGGTGGTGTGAAGAGTACTGGCTACCCACTCCATTCGCCAGTTTCCCCTTAACTTCCCCTCCCGTGCGTCACCGTGTGCCATCACATTTCAACTGGACTCTACGACTTATACCTGTATCCGAGACGTCTTTCCTTACACTTCCCTTTCTCTGTCTGCCGAACAATGGAACCAATATGTTCCATTATCAAATTTACTTCGACGAAATCTTCATGGCACATATATACGGAGCCAGAACGCATTCAAATTTTATTTCCTTACAGCGAAATCAAGCATTCGTTCAAATACTAAAGTTGAAAAGTTCAGTCTCCGTATTAAACAGGTTACATTGCGCTGGTCACCTGATGGTATCCCTACTTTAACGTAGTGGCGAGGCTTGCATGGTGGAGGGATTGTACGAATTCTTGACGGCGGTAGAGAAGCTACTGGCAGGGTCTCCCATGCCGAACTGGTCAAACCACACTGAACTCTGTCCTACTTATCAACGTGTCGGCCAAATACTTTATCAAAGGGACAACGTCAGGGAATTTCGTGGCGGAGTTCGCATGCGCGAAATTCCGGACACTCTGTATGTAAAGTGTTACTTATAGGAGAAAAACTGTTTCTCTCGGAAAATCGCTCTCTGCTTTTCAGTAAATGAAAGAGCACACAACCGAGTCCGATACCCGCTAACGCAGTGTTTCTCAACCGCCGGGCCGTGGCCCGGTACCGGGCCCTGGCATCAATTATACCAGGCGGCGAGAGGTTCTCCTGGAATTTGTCATTTTAGTTTTCTAAGCAATTTTCATGATAAATGTTTTATAGTGGAAATATTATGAGGAGAAAAATATTCGTGAATGTGTCGAAAAACTCAGACACAGATGTTGGCCTGAGGAAACTACAATATGCTACAAGATTTCATTAGTCCAGTGATTGATAACTAATTTAAATGTAATTTTATATTTGTAAACATGCCACACCGTATATATAAGTGTACTAATACTCTTTATGATTATGCCATAATTAATTATTAATACTTATGTTAGTTTAATGTATGACCTTAAAAAATGGAAAGGTATTTACGAGTAAATTTGTAGGGACCTGGCCCTAGTCTTATGAAAAAAGAATTTACCAGGTCGCGGTCTCACAAATGTTGAGAAACACTGCGTTAACGTACCATCTTTACATTCCACTTATACCGGAAACACACAAAGCGGTCTACTGCTCTATATGAGTAAGTTAATTTGCAATACAGTTACATGGAACGAGGTGTGCAGATGGCTCACTACGTTACGTATAGGAATCCCTACGCTGTAAAGGGGCCACTGACGGAGGCAGCTCAGGCCGTTTCTGCGTTGTGCCATACTCAACAGTGCATAACATAGCTTAAGTAAACATCTTTGTATCTCGCAGCAGATGGTTTTCTGAGCATTCCACTACGACATGACTAAGGCATCAAAACACGACACACGTATGCAATTGAAAAAAGGAAATATAATTATCTTTACAAGACGGCATTTTTAAAACAAAGCCAAAAGTACAGTTAATAACCTGTAATCCGAAGTTGGCTTCCTTTACCACTTCCAAGCAATATATTATACACGAGGTAAGGTCGATCGTGTTACTCCTGCTTCCAATCACGAGAAAATGACAGAAAAATGCGGTTACATTAGCTTTAAGCACAAACAAAACATATATTTTGCAGTACTTAATTTTCCCATAGCCTTACTTAGAAATTATGAAACGTGCTGTGACCACAAAACTTGGAGCATATATTCTTACACATCTAATACATCCTGGGAAAATGACTCCTGTCAACCAGTACAAAGCCCGCTGACTTCCAGCAGTTTCACTGGCACTTAAGATGTTTACAAATACTTCTCCCTTGCAGAATTGCAGAACTGTTAAAAGTTTATGTCGCCTCAAACAGCAAATAATTGACGGTAAAGTTACTCATGCTCCGCAAAGAAGTGCCTATACCGCACAATTAATTTTGCTGTTATTATTATTATTATTATTATTATTAAGTTTATTAAATTTAATCAAGTTCTGCATGAGAAACTGAATAAGTATCCTTTCCACATCTATCACACCTAATTCTGGGCGCGAGTTTTCGGGGGGCTAAAATGATCCGCGTTTTTAAATTAGCATTTTGGCCTGAGAATGAAATCATAGTTGGTTTAAAACAGAAGCTGAAATTTTCCGTCAGATTAACAGGCTGCAAGCTTTTTGCGGCAAGGGTAGAACGAAGCTCAGAATAGGTAAAAATAACTCCTACGATTTGGCCATAAAAGGGAAGCCCTCATGTCACTATGCAAAGAGCATGAAGTCGATACCGAATCTGCTTCAAGGTCCGACAGATTTTACAAACCAGATATTCCCCCCCCCCCACCCCCCTTAACGGTGCTCAGAGGATATGAGGCTCAATGAACTTCGCAACAAAGAGAACAATGCTGAAGTTCCTTTTGTGACGGAAATGCAAACCGTTCCGCTCGTGGCTCGTCACTACACGGGCTGACACAGATCATATCATTATATATGAAACTGAAACTGAATTTCAGCCCCACAAACGAAAGAATTGTAATTCATTAACGCAGAAGAATCTCAACGTAAGAACCTATACGCTAGGCGAAGAAAATATGCATACAAAATACGCATAAGTAATGACCAATTAATTTCATGTCTTGGATAAAATTAGTTTCAATGACTAAACAGGACTACAAATACAACATTGTTCAACAGTGTCTGTGTCATTTTCAGAGAAAACTTAAACTTTAAATAAGAAACTCGACTTTTATTTACGAACAATATGACAAAATCATGGAAGGTATTTAGATCTATCACAGATATGGAACAAAAGCCCCCGTTTGCTTCTTCTGCATACCAAATGCTCACATCTATCTTATCTTCTACGGTTCAGAAATCACGAGATGATCCCCGCGAAGTGGTAGGCGTATCTGGCGCGGTGCGGGGGACTGCTGACTACAAAGGGGACTATTGGAGTGCTATTGGTCGGCGGGACAGACAGTTCTGCTACTACACACAGATTGAAAACATCCAAGCACTTCGAGAGTCGTGCATTAGGCGAGTGCACTGTGCGAATGCACTCGTGAAGTATAGTCACAACTCGTCACTGGCCACGATATCTTGCGCATGCGCAACTATCGATTTCCTAACAGAGATCGCATCCTGGCCTGTGGACAGTCTATGGCGTTATATGTGTATGTGTGTGTGTGTGTGTGTGTGTGTGTGTGTGTGTGTGTGTGTGTGTGTGTGTGGGGGGGGGGGCGTGCGGCGAGGCCCGCACATTTTGAGGGTCTATGAAGATTATTCCTTGGAAGGAGTCGCAAGGCCTCAACCTACACACGACAACACAACACAGGCGAACCTCAAACCTCAGCGTTCCACACACTGAGCGGTATAAGCCTCTTGCGGCGCGACCGCCAATTTGGTACAATTACAAATAGCGTTGAATAATGACATATAATGAAATTCGCACGTATTCTGCCGTCAGTACAATAAGCATGTTCTAGCGAGTCTGAACTCACTTGTTAAGCTACCAACTACAGTCCCACAGTAATCAATTCATACCCGTCAACTACAATACACATCTTACTTGGTACATCGCCGTAATGCATTCTAGTCAGCATACGAATGGCAGTACACTTACCTGTAACAAAGGAAAATGCAATAATTTAATAATCTTATATAAACAGACTAATATAGAACCAAACTAAAGAATCTGTGTATGTGTTTTGATCAAAGAGAAGAAAGCAACAGGATAGAAAACTCACCCAATGAAGAGTGTTATCACGGGTACTCTTCATTCATAATATTAGGGTGATTAAAACACATTGGATAAAGCGCAAACGCAAAGTGCATAGAACTGAGAAAATTACACAACATTTTATTCCGAAAATAAAGAAAAAAAGGCTGCTTGAGGGTCATGTGCATGGCTGGATGACAGTAAAACTAGTCTGAAAAGAGTCATTTGTGAGATTTTGTAAATAAAGCAAACTTGGTGCACAATTTATTCTTAGTATATTTTATCTTAGTAAGTTTATCAATCTCTACATGTTTCGGGCGACTATAGGCCCATCATCAGGAGAAACAACTGGGTTTTTGCGACACTTGGTACTTGTTATGCATCCTGCATACCAGACAGTCAACCACACAGAATAACAAGTACCAAGTGCCGCAAAAACACAACTGTCTCTCCTGATGATGGACACATAGTCGCCCGAAACATGCAGAGATTGATAAACATACTAAGAACAAATTGTGCAACAAGTTGGTTTTATTTACAAGGTTATACAGAGATGCACGGTCAACAAAACACACACACACACACAAAAAACATTAAGTTGTGAGAGTGTGAACTAGAGATTGAACTGGCTCAAGACAGAATTCAGTAACGAGTTCTTCTGAATCTTTCGGTTTCACAAGTTTCTTGACATGCTACGCGATTATCACCTTCCCCCATAAGAGATATCTCACGGGATGGAGATCTTGGATAGAATTAAGGGCAATGTTGCGAGAAAACGCTTGTTTGTAAGTTTCCACACACACAGTGTGTTGTCATAAGAGCTCTTTTGTATTTTACATGCGCTTCTGTAAACAATCGTTGTTGAAAAAGTAAGGCCACGGAAAGCTATATAAAGGTTGGGAATTATGACTCTCAATGTCAACACCAAACTGTTGACACACATGAAACTTTAACAACGCAGGACTTCTACGAACTTCTTCCTCCACACGGTGTACGTCACGCAAACACGTATGACATTAACATGGAACCAGTTTCTTCAAATGTTCGCACAATTCATTGCACAATTTCTTGAACCAACGTCACGAATATTAAAATTCGGTAATTCATTAGCATTTGCAAGATACATTCACATATAATTTCGTTCACATAATCAACGCACTCACTTACATAGTACAGACGTCAGCTTAACAACTGACACCATCACACTAACGCCCTGTATTACCTAATACACGTACAGCGGGAGAACAAACGGTATTACGTGTAAAAGTTCACTAACGAAAAGACCGAGCTCCTGTAGAACAAAGCATATTAAAAATACTATACAAAATGTTCCAAGAATTACAATTTTAAATTCGAATTCCGCTAAATGCAATCACCACAATTGTCATAAGGCCTTAAAGCTACAAACACTGGATTTCCAGGACAACATGTCTACGCTGAGAACTGCGCTCCTCCGATTTATTAAGCAACGAGTAATGGTAATTTATTATCGACGTTTCCGGACATCCTATCCGTCCCATCTGCAGGGATCAAGAACATGGGACCGACAGGCTGTCCCGAAACGTCTGTAAGTAATTACCACTACTCGCTGCGTCATAGCCCATAAGAGCGCAGTTCTCATCTACTTCGCGGCGGAAGCCTGAAAAAACGCATGTTTAGGCTGATTTGAGGTCGTTTCAATACGACGCCGTGCGGTTCTGTCTCAATCACCAATTCGCACTCGGTGTTGAGCTACAAACTTCAGAGCCTTGTGTCTGCAGGAGCGTGGCAATGACAAATGTTGCACACACAAGCCGTGCGCAGTCAGAAACGTCGAAAAACGAGTCTAGGTCTCAACGTGCACAGAATACCATGTTACATGAATACGGAGAAGAGATAAACCCTTTCAATTCCACCTGCCGCTCTACTAACTCGAGATAAACCTTTTAATCCCAACGGCCGCTCTACTATCCCATGCCCTATACTGACAATCTTGCACTAAAATGCGCTGCATGAGTGTCATGTTGATATTAGCATTTGCTAGGCAATATGCACATCACAGATGCATGCACACTACCACGTGCACACACAAACACCCATACAGGACTCCACAAAATGGAGTATTATTCAAGAAACTTCCCAGCTCTATGAAACTCACGTGTTCATTACCGTTTTCACAACAGCCTGACACAGGTCTCTATCCTGAGACATAAGCCGACTGCACACCTACAGACCTACTTTCTAAAAGAATCCTTTTGACATTATTCTCCCTCTAGGGCCGTCACCCGACCAACCTTTCACACACACAAACACACACACACACACACACCACACACATACACACACACAACAGCTCTTTTATTAGCAACCAGTGACTAGTGGAATATGCACTTGTGAGCTATACAGAAGAATCACACCAATATACGCATACTGAGTGGATGAGTCAGTAGAAGTTAAGTCATATATGGTTTCTTAGGTGTAAAATTCAAGGGCCCTGCCATACTGCCAAGATAGTATACCGTGCATGAGCGTTGCACGTTATGGTGCACTGATGGAATGATACGGACAGAAAATGCCGACGTACTCAAGAGACAAACCCGTCCAAATCCCACACGGACTGGTCTGGGACTAAACATGGGCTTACCGCATTCAAAGGCCTGAGACTAACCGCCTGAGTCATGGCACGACCTTGGGTGGGTTACGAAGCAGGCAAGTTACTCAGGAAGGGAACGGGATCTTACAACATTTCTAAATATGTTGCCCTCCGTTTCCTTACGTCACTTGACTTCATTGCCATCATTCTAATACACAAAATTCGAATACATATGTATAAAAGGTAAATAGTTATACGTTCAGTAGGTACATTTGTTATGTAAGTTTGTCACATCTGTGCCTATTAACGCTGTTCATAGTGAGTGTCAATTTAATTAATGCTGAACACAAATTAAACAAAGGTTTCCTACTATCAGTCTTCTGTCTTCTCTGTATCACGACACACGCCTGAATCATGTCAGCCAACCGTTCGACACGACTTCGTCATTACAATTCAATCGTCAACAAAAACATGCAAGTTAGTTCTTGCCAAAACGTATTAAAAATAGGCAAAGAGATGCTGAAACGTACCGTTCATTGTAGCGTAGTGCCAGTCACCGCTACAACACGACGTCTGTGTCGATGGGATGCTCGAGAAGGTACCCGGATTTATTACAGATAATGCTGGTCTTATATCAACAGTCCTCACTGTGACGTCACGGAAAGAGCAAATGTCGCTTCATATGAAAGTTTTCTTGATATAAAGACCTCATTTCAACTATCTGTACAAAAGATAACACCTATAAATTTCAACCGGCGGAATACAATCCCACTGTCGGTAGTGAGAACTGCCCTGCATTTCTCGTAACTTCACCCACACACCTCGTGATCCGGTATTCTTACGGTGAGAAACCCGTAAATAAACACGACCAAAAGGAAGAAAAAGTCATATAATTACCGTGTAATCCAAGTGTGTGTGTGTGTGTGCGCGCGCGCGCGCGCGTGTGTGAAAGACAGACACATTCCTTTATGGCTCTATACAATTTTCGTTACGAGGTCGTCGAGAATCAGTAACTTACTGCTGAAAACGAAACCAGAAAAATACAGAAGTGAACTTCATCGCCAAGCAAATGTACCCTCTCTTCTATGGCCTATCGATCCTTTACATTACGTTGTCTCGACACGACGGATTACGATTATCCATGCACGCAGCCTCACACCCAAACCAACGTACCTCCCCTGCGCTGCAGTGAAAATCTTCAACCTCGTAACAGCGTGTAACCTACCGTCCCCACAAGTTAACTAAGACTTTAGCGATAGGCAATTTACAACACGGCTACTTTTTTAAACCTTCCAAGGATTACACCTCTTTAAACTTGTTCCGATCCACAGCAAACTGTGAAAGTATAAATCATTCAGCCATTTGGTACCAATCCTCGGTCAGAAATTCGTCCCAACCAAAGGTTTCCACCTACACAGAACATAACAAGGGTCAACGAGGGCATCCGTACATTTAAATGGTAACAGCTATTCTAGTGTTGGAACAATTCATATACGAAAGTTCCTTATTCAACATCAATCCTTAATTCCAACCCGTTAAAAGCCTAACCCTTCAAAAGAGCGGTAACTACATTTTCCACCTTTGACATTAAGAACCGAACATTGTGCCTACACAGTGCACACGTGTTTCGTACTACACCCAGAATAAACAGCGACGTTTTCCTTAAACATCAGGCCTTCGCAACCAGGCGAAATGTCTTCTGTGGCGCGACAGTCAATTTATAAATATCTCTCACACGAAATTCTTGCTCCAAATTTTGTCCAGAAAACTAAAATCACGCGTCTTATAAACAATATATATATATATATATATATATATATATATAGTATAATATACAAATACATACATAACTGTACATCATATCATTTATT
>Ga0123352_10008563_pt1 | contig 15925 bp, 10 predicted proteins | sample TergutLab28metaG_FD_89700 | JGI IMG/M metagenome (GOLD analysis project Ga0123352, IMG submission 89700) | Labiotermes labralis P1 segment gut microbial communities from Petit-Saut dam, French Guiana - Lab288 P1 | ecosystem: Host-associated > Arthropoda: Insects > Digestive system > Gut ... | reverse complement strand
CATCCATCCATCCATCCATCCACTCATCCATCCATCCACTCATCCATCCATCCATCCATCCACTCATCCATCCATCCATCCATCCACTCATCCATCCATCCACTCATCCATCCATCCATCCATCCACTCATCCATCCATCCATCCATCCACTCATCCATCCATCCACGCAACAGATACAACCTACCATAGAGACGGACACCAGGTCCACTAAATGTGGCAGGTGGAGTGGGTGCCTATGGTAGGAAATGTCAGGTGGGAAATGCACGTATAAGCCGCGTCGACGGCAATGAATTTAGAAAGTGGGGTGGTTGTGGACGGTGGCACCAACTGTCTTGGGTCGTACGTCATATCGACTCAGCATGGCCTGACGTCCTAGAACAACTGAATCTTCATCGACACCGCTACAAGAACTTCAAATCACACAGACAGAGAACTGTATGACTATTTATGGGACGAAAAGGTGAAAGACAACTATATGGGTAAGTGGCGAGTGGCATAAGATGGACTTCAACAGCTTTATTACATTCCGACCCTTTCTGTCTCGTGATGTTTTAAGCACAGATGCCGAGAATACTGGCTATACTGAAAGCAATCTTTTTATACTTTCAAACAAAATACACTAAAGACTATTTGCATCTTCAATTACAAGGAACAAAAAATAATATTCTGAAATGGAATGTTGCTGCGTTTTATATAAACAATAATAATTTCCGTTTACAAAGTCCTATTTTCATTTCGGATAGAAACGCATTCAGTAAGACTACGCTGCAAGACATTTTCGAAGCCCATAAACCAGATGCCATTCCAGAAATCTCTTTACAGCGTTCTTCATTTTTGGACAGAAAGGTACAGCCAACAACGATGATATATAATTACTTTTCCGATCACGTTTTCAAATAGTATATATATGAAGTAAGAATTCCTGAAAACGAGCCAATTCAGACGGACTGACGTGGCCCATGCATGCGGTAGGCAGCAATTACCCCCTGAGGGGTGGATGTAAAAATTTCCGTGTCTTGATGTTGTAGATACTTTATCTCTTTATAGCGCCCCGTGGCGGCTAGATGAAAAGGAACGGTCGTTGGTGGTCCTGCGATGGGACATGCAGCCTGAAGTCAATTTACTCAAAATACACCCGCTGTAAAGTTAAAAATGGGCACACTACAGGTAACGTATGACTGTGTTAGCTACAAACAGAACACAGGGACAATGAGCGATGAGCGAGTGCGTAGGATGGCTGTGTTACGAAAGTGAGGTTCTTATATTGGGGGTTTCAAAACAAAAAAAATAAGAACATAATGCTTTAATAGACTATTGGGGAAAAGGAGGAATTATTTAATGAGACGTTTCGCACATTTCACCTACCACTGTAACTATAAATAAGAAAGTGCTTTAGATGCTAGGCATGTGGAAGTAGAAATCCATACAAAAATTTTATTATAAACCGAAAAGGGTCCACTGGTGCAACGAGAATGTTAATACAGGCCCTAATGAAATACGCAGTGACGTTGTAGGAACGTGAAATAAATATGGTTAACTTGTGGGGCCTAACGATCCATGAAGTATCATAACATGGCCCTGTCGAAATCAAAATTTGTGAATAATTCAAGAAAATATGCCTACAAAGTATACCAAATTCCATTTATTTACTATAGATCCAACGTGTTGTGTTCTAAATGGTCATCATTAGGGACCAAAACGAAGCCACTGGAAACTTGTGAAACCACTACACGTTAAACGTTTAAATGTAAAGATTAACATGTCGATTACATGTGTAGAATATACTATCATCAAAGTTCTGTTCAGTTTTTGCGACAGAATACAAAGAAGACAGGGCAGATCATGTATAATGTATGCCATAATCACTGTGTCTAAGTAAATAGTGAGTATATTGTAGTGAATTCAGGCATTTTAAGAAGCGTGAGAAGGCACGCTGGTCTGAAAACAAGTAACCTCCAGCTTTAAAAATCAAGCAAAACAATCTCAATTACTTAGATGATCGTATATATATTTATTTATTTATTTATTTATTTATTTATATTTATATATATATACACACACACGTATATATATATATTCATAACTTTCAAAATTTATTTGCTTTTTAGGAACGTGACGTGTGCATCAACGTACAAACAAAACTCAGCTCCTTATCAATAAGGCAAGTGAAAAAAAAATTGTTCTGAATTCCATCAGAGTAGAAATAACCGAGTCTGATACTGGGGGTCTCACATTTACTGTCACGTACAGCGGGGGACATATGTGCACATAGATATACGAGCCACAGTCAAAGAGTAAAGTGAATTTATTAATTACTTCATGGGGATCGAATCCCGGTGGGGCGAGATCTTCCGCACCCGTCCAGACCGGCCCTGGGGCCCATCCAGCCTCCTATAAAATGTGTATCGGGTCTCTTTGCCGGGGGTAAAGCGACAGAGGCGTGGAGTTGACCACCTACGCCCATCTAGCACAGAGGTTGAAGAAAGAGTAAAGCTATACTTCTACTCCCCCTCAGGGTCTTCGTGGTCTGTTCTAGGGTGAACTGTACCTTTACCTTTTACAACAATTTGTAACAAATGTAAAATGTATTAATTGTCAAAAAATTACCCATTTTTGTGGTTCTCAAGCCGTCTGATCCCATCCGCGAAGAAAGTTTTTTTTTTTTTTTTTAGTTGTGATCGAAGCCACGTATGCACCGCGTCCTTAACTTCATCATCACCTGCAAATTTTCTGCACGCAAAGCCTCTTTTATATGGGAGGTGTGGGAGAAGTTCAAATTTCAGCCGCCTGATTGCTTCAATGGCAGCTAGCGCGGAATGCGGATGCGCGTTATTGTGAAGCAAAAGAAGCTCTTGGACAGCAAACATCTGGGCTTGTTGCGAATCGCCGGCTGCAGATGTTTTAACTCCTTGTGAGAGGGTGGAAAAAAAACTGAGAGAGAGAGAGAGAGGATCACAGCTCGCTGTTCTACAACGGTACAATTCGAAAGCGCTGCCACCATCTTTAAAGACGATTTGTAAACAACACAACACAGCACTAAATCTGACACTGACTCATCGCGACAATGCCTAGTATTTATAGCACTTAGTTACTAAGACAATCGCTATGTTTCGCACAGCGCCGATTACAGCGCCTCTACAAGCAAATTCCCTTTCCTTCTTGATTCACCGTCTTATACTGGTACATATTGGTAATATATGGATCTACTACCACCAGCGAAGGGAGACAAAAAGTAGCACTTTACTGCTACAATGCGTGTGAACATATGGCTTAAACAAAGGCACACATCAGCTCTAGAATATACAAATTTTCCACGTAACGCTCCGCCATCTAAGGAACTATAACTGATCTGATAAACCATTGTTGAATTCACCTTCACGTGGCTAGCGCTGGAATATGCGTGGCTTAATCTTCGAGAAAAGCACAAGACTGCTCACAGGATGAACCAGGATACTGGCACTCTTCGCGAGCTGTTCCCTGCGCCCCGCTGGCACCAGTCACTTTTTACAACTTTTTCAAAGCGAAAGGGTCGCAGCCAGCTCATTTTCCTTCAAGCTCCCTTTCCAGCCTTCCTGTACACCATTACGAAAGTGCTGGCCGTTACACCAGCACCATCATGCTCGTCTTCAAGAGGAAGCGCGGTTAGACTGTAAAGTACGAGGCTAGCTTGCAACCGGGTCCTTGGAAACCGAACGCTGGTGTCCGAGAATGCAGAACTTGGCATACGGGATCGGCATATTCGTGACGACGTGAAGCCTGGTAAAGGAAGAACCGGACCTCCGAACCTTACACACCACGACCATCCCCTGGATCCAAGGTCCCATATGCCAAAGGTTTCAGGGAATTGCATTGAGACGCGGATTCAGACTGGGTATTACCGACAGCTTCACTGTGGCTTCCATCACACGGCACCCATGGAGAGGCAACTGGCCGTCAGGTGCTTCAACGTAGGCGCCACACCTCACGAGAGGCTCCCGTTCTATTGACACTTCGGCCACGACAACACCCCTGCCCGATATAGCAAATATCATGTACGGCCAGCACTCTGCGGGAATAACGCCCATCCGAACATTTCATATCAAGCGCACGGCTCTACGTGTGAAGTATGTGCTACAGATGTACCCATGCGTAAACAGGGTTTTGCACCACTCCGTGGAAATTTCCCCGAATAAATCAAATTTCACAGGCCCTTCGCAATTGGAATGAAAATGGAAGAATTTTCCCATAATACCCAACGGACTATATTAAGAAAACTAGAAGAAACTTGAACGGAAATGAGGCTGAATATTCCTCTAATATAAAAGCTGTACTAACTACACAGTGTTAACGGACGATAACATCTTTATTAGGAATACGCGGAAAATTTTCACCGTTTGAATCCCCATCTCTTAATGAGAAAAATCAATGACGTTCCAAACGATGTCTATTTTGCAACATGTGTATTTACTGTGCTTCTTTTCCGAACACTTCAAATTATGGCTATGGAAATCCGAGGTCTCTAACCTTTGTTTAATAAGAGGAAGTTATAATGTCGCAATTGGATGGCATATGAAACTACCATATTTATAGAGTATAAGCTTTTGATTATAAATGTACAAAACACAGGGAATAAGCTAATTTTTAATGATATTTAAGGAATGTTTTGTTTCATTTATTTGTTGACAGAGTTCTCTAGCATGGACAGCACCGTAAACTCGAGCCACAAATCAAATCTTTCGGAATATCGGTCGATCTCCATCGTGAGGGAGTTCTATGATGGGTCCAACCACAAACCAAGCAGCTAATTGTGTTGTTTTGAATCCATGACATAATAACAATTAGTTTCTGTTGTCTGGTATTCAAACAAAGCTCTGCTCACCATGGAAACATGCTAATGTTCTTGGGTGTGTGCGTATTTGTGTGTATCCCTATACACATAAGCGTATGTCCGTACGTAGGTACATACATACATACATACACACACACACACACAGAGAGAAAATACTGCACTATATTAAAGTTTGTGTTGAAAATTCGGCAGAAAGCCCTACCGTACTGAAGGAATTAAAATTCTGGAGTCTTACCTCCACACAAGTGCCCTCGTATGACGTGATGGAAGCAATTTAAGCTTAAAATTACACTGGAATATATTTAGTGTTTAATTTCGTCTTTAACTTTTTCATTATAATCGTAAATCCATCCCTGGTTTCGTCTATACTCTTTTCATTATTTCTAGGAAGACTCGATTTAAGCTCTGGTTAAATTATATGACGAACCAGCCTTCAACTCGCGCCAGTCTTTGAAACTTTGTTTGTGATTTATGTGTGTAGGGGTTCAAACAGATCCACCATCAACTGCTCGACATTACACTAGGGCACGCCCAAATGAATAAGCCACCTCCACAAGTCATCGGCCTCAGTCGCTGATGTCAGTGGTGGACGGTGGTGTGACTTTATAATGTTACTTCAATAACAGTGTAAGCCTACTTCAAATACCCACAGATGACAAGGGCGTATTTTTGCCCTCCGCATTCGATTCTGAAAATGAGATGGGAATATATCGCACACAACACCTGCCTGCATAAGACAGCCTGTCTAACATTCACGCCTATAATAAAGTCTTGTGTGATGAGATTCGGCAGATTCACAGTAACCAAGTAAGCAAAGACAGCGCCAAAATGCTTAAATCTGTGGAGCATAATCCTTCTCAAAAAAAGGTAAAGCAGTCCCATTACAGGCCTGGAGTGGCCCAGAGGGTTCCAGGAAGTTAAGGCTCCCAGATTTCGTGACAATGGCACAGGATGGTGGTAGGTTGTCAGCCTTAAGCACCGGCCGCCTTTACCCCCAGGAAATATTCCTGGTACTCATTTCTGTTAGAGACTGAGTCGACCCCAGGATCATAGTGCGATCGGAAGGATTTTATGTCAATGAAAAATCCAATGACACCAGCTGGGATCGAACCAGCGACCTTCCGATTTGTAACACAGCACCTTAACCACTGTGCTACCGCGGTCCCCAATCCTTCTCAAAAAGCTAATATTTTCTCACAGATCCAAAAATTTCCCGCATTTTATGGAACCCAAAGATTCAATGCGTGTTCACACACCAGCCTACCACTTGTCCCTATCCTTAGCCAGACCTGCACAAGTTCATCCTAAGCGTCGCTACCAATGGTTGTAAATTTCTCCTTGTAACTAGCCATGACGGCACAACAAAGCGACCACAGGTACACCTCTACCGTGCCTGCCCTTGGGTCTAGATGGGGATGGATGATCAGCCCCACGCCCCGGCCGCTTTGCCCCCGGGAAGCAACCCTGGCACCCACTGTAGAGAAGATTGGGTGGAACACAGCGCCGGTATGGACGGGTGTGGAGAAAAGAAAATCTCTTTTCTTCAATGGGGCTCGAACCCCTAACTTCCATCCTGTAGCGGGTCACTATAACGCCTACGCTACAACAACGCCACCAGTGTTTATACCAACTTTATATCGTGACCAAATGAATCTGTCTACCATGTAAGTTAAAGCATTTAAAGTTGTCTTAATTAAAAATGATTAATATTATCTGGCAAAATAAATTATCTACTTAAACACCCGATATATAAATTATATACTATGGTACATTTTTATTTTAATACCCTGACCTTTCCATACACAAGAGTAACATGGCTAAGTACATTGGAGGAGCCGGGGGGGGGGAGGGGAGGGGAGGCAAAATCGACCAGGGTTACTAGGAACATTAATTTACGAAGGAGTCAAATTAGAATGAGGAGGAAGATTGTTTTGAACCACTCCTTCATATACATATACATATACATATACGTATACATATACATATACGTATACAGCTTTCCTCTACGCTCAAACGAATTTTTTTCATTTAACCCCTCTTTAATTCAGTAGCCGAAAAAAAAATTATCCTTAGGTAGAAAAATATTGGGGGGGGGGGGCATTTCCTCTTCTTTTAACTCAAGTTATGCCTATGTTTTGACATATCACTGTGTCGTTTACTGTCGTTATCGTATTATTGGGTATTAAAATAAGGTGCATAATTAACTGTCCTGGATATAAATATTTGCAATATGTGCAGTGTCGGTCTAAGATCCTACCTTCTGTCAAAACCCAGAAAACCAGTACGTGAAAGTTAGATGGTTTTACAAATTGCTTTTTTTTTTAAAAGGGCGCGGTATAAAAACGAAGAGCGTGAGACACAGGCCTTCGTGAAGAGGGAACGTGAATCCTTGGAAGAAATTCATACTTATTTGCTGCCTACTTCACTTTCAACAAGATTCTTCTCTATCGCTTCCCCCCTTCTCTCAAACCTCCAGATTCATCGATACACGTCCAAAAACACCCAAGTATTGGAAACAAAAGTGACACAAGTGAAATCAGTTTATTGTGTACCCGAACCCTCCTAGTGGAGGTTTCCTATATTGGTGAATTAAAGTGACTTGAATATTTCATGGGCCATAATTAAGTAATAAAATAATCAACTTGTATCCACCTAACAACTGGCAAAAACAGAGACAGCGGATTGAAATCTTTCTCATCACGAATTACTGCCGAACCAGCAACGCAACATGTTAACCGGAGGCACTAATTTTTTACTTCCCTTTACATCTCCTTTAATTTGCATAATCAGAAGAGAGTTATTTCCTATACATGCAACTCTGTTACAGTCACGCTGAAAATGTACTAAACCAATGTCGCGTCGTTACTTTCGCCTCGTCTGGGTATCCTTTACCGACGGTCGGTTGGTATGCCAATGAAACTGAAATCTGAGGTTCTCACTGCCATGACTATACAGATCATTATTTTATGGGGTGTGACGCCGTGCAGTCTGGTATAAATTTGCCGACGTTTCGCACGAACATACTACAACTATCTTCAAGGCATAAGGGAAGAAGAATATATCGGTCAGGTCTGTAAATTGCTACCAATCTACACGACACTGCATTCGGGAACAATTGTGTGTGTGTGTGTGTGTGTGTGTGTGTGTGTGTGTGTGTGTGTGTGTAAGAGACAGAGAGAGTAATCTTGTAAATAAAGCCAACTTGGTGCACAAATTTTCTTAGAATGTTTATTTCGTTCCTCTACATATTTCGGGCGACCATGTGCCAATCACCATGAGAAACAACTGTATTTATGCGACACTTTGTACTTGTTAGTCTGTATGGATGACTGTCTTAGACAGTCATCCATACAGAATAACAAGTACTAAATGTCTTAGACAGTCATCCATACAGAATAACAAGTACCAAGTGTCTTAGACAATCATCCATACCGAATAACAAGTACCAAGTGTCGCATAAATACCGCTGTTTCTCCTGATGATGGGGACATAGTCGCCCGAAACATGTACAGAAAAGAAATAAACATACTAAGAACAATTGTGCACCTAGTTGGCTTTATTTACAAGATTATATAGGGATGCAGGTCAACAAAACATGAAAGAGAGACACAGAGAGATAAGTGTTTTATTTAACGACGCTGGCAATTGCTAAGTGTATACAGCATCTGTGGTAATACAACACGCGTATGGAGTACTGGTGGAGTGACACTGACGGGGAAGCCCCGAAGAACTCGCAGCAAAACGTTTCCCATCGCCATTCTTTCCGACACAGACTCCACATGAACGAGCCTGGGATCGAAACCGGACTTCTTCCATGACAGTCTCGTGTGTGTGTGTGTGTGTGTGTGAGGGGGGGATGTGGGTGTGTGAGTGGGTGGGTGGGCGCAAGCGTACCCTTTTTTAAGTTCTAACTTCTAAATGCATATTTTACAGCCCCCTTCTCTATTTCCATGCGCGAGATCAGGGCTTGCTATACATGTATATCAAAAGGAAAGACTGGTTTACTGTGTGCTGCCTTAAAAGTGACGAGTCATACTTCCTGAACATCATCTCTACTAATAAAGTTGACACATTATGAGTTATTTCAGGCTTCCGCCGCGGTGTAAATGAGATCTGCGCTCTTTTGGGATTTTACGCAAGAGTGCTTGACCCTTGAAGCTGGGAACAATAGGTTGTCCCGAAACATGGGTACGAGACCAGCATTCTACGCTGTGTAAAGTCCCAAAACAGCTCAGATCTCACTACCATATTATGTTCTGAAGACTATTGTACTACGTGTTTTAAACTGTATTACTGTAATTATTCAGGCGACTGTAGGCCGGAAACACTTTCCTCGAGGGCCGCACGTTGGCCAGGCCTGAACTACGCAACACTAGGTAGCCTTTTGATGTAGTGGCTCAGCAAGATCACGCAAACAGGTCAGACTAATAAGTTCCTGGGTTCGATCTCGCTCTTCGCTCTTTGTGAAACGATTCAGGTTTGTATCGCAACACTGCTCTGTGGAGTTGTACTGGTCAGATATCGGGTTCGAGACTCAGTCTTGTTTGCCCCTGCCGTTAACAGAACTTTTAAACAAGAAGCGATAGCCTCCTTGCGAATTTTTCTTATAAAATATATTCCAAATTAATTCACCTTTACCACTCTCCACTTCACCCAACTAACCAGCCTGCCTTCCAAACAAATGCTGTTCTGGCAATGAACTGCATTTCAAAGCGTTCGACACATTAACGGCAGAGGTAAAGTTAGTGGAATGTTTCACATGAATAGCCCAGGTTGCTGTAAACATATGGCTTCTTCTGGGTAAGGACTGGGAGCTACACAACGTCAGTGTCCATTACGCGGTGCTCAGCCTCACGATGCCAGTGTAACAAAGAAAAACGTTCTCCAAATTCAGCATCATAACCCTCAATTCCGGGCGATCTGTTTGCAGGTCAGTGTTCCCCCAACTTTCTCCCATGGATGAAACCCTAAAATAATTTTTCATTTCTCGAAGAACCCCTGCCTATGACAAGGTTTACAGACCAAAACACACGAGTGCCTACAACAGGCGGGAGGAAGGGCGTCCGGAACAGGGCCAGGGTCCCGACTATATCTTTCTAGGCAATATCATGATTTGTCGATTTTATAAATTAACTTTTTCACACCCAACCCCAAGTCACTCTGCAAATGAGAGTCAGTCTTTTTTATTTAGTTTTAAAATTTTTAGCCCGTCCACCCTTGCTGCGAACCCCAACCTCCTCTCAGTGGCCCTGGAAACCAAGCGGGATCATTTCTGTCGCCACCAGTGAGGAAGCCGTGCAAAAATGAGAAACGGACACAGAATATAGCTGACTGCGAAAAGACCGAAACAAAACACAGCATCAGTTGGCAGCACATGGAGACTGCTCCAACACCCCCTCCCACCCCCTCCTCCCCAAATACCAGCATAGAAATCCCTCCGCTATTTCGCAAAATATTTGGCATTTTTCGCGGTATTTCAAAAGATGTATTTATACATTCACGATTTCTCGTCTGTACTCTAACTATGGTCTGTGCATCCCTAGGGTTTCACAGAACCCTGGTTGGTAAACACTGGTGTACGCTACAAGAAAGTTATAGGTATGCTATTAGCGTTGCAGTACAACAAGGAGTTTCCGATATAAGAATGCACACTTAAAAATGAAAATTGTTCTTAGTTAAAATGCAGATTACGAAATTATTCTAAGCGTATTCCTTTCGACTAACTGCACAGTAGACTGAAGAAGCTTTTTGAGCAGTTTGTGAAATAAGCATTGTGTTTGTGTTTAACTTCTAAATCAATTCACCATTTTACTTTCATTTTCTTTACCAGAATTTTAAGCTAGTATAATTCAACCGCCATTCATGGTGACACGTTTGGTGGACTTATTGGATAATTGTACCTTGCCTTTCTTCTGCTCCGAAAACAATACTTGAAACCTTTCTCCGGGAACACACACAAACTCACACCCGGAAGAATGATATATGATATGATATATTTGTTAACTGCAATTGGGTTAACAGCCGGTGGCAGTAGTAAATTACAGTACACATTTACACACAAACAATACATAGAACAACATAAACACAAATACACAGAACAACACAACAACTAATTGGGAAAAGTGAATTTCTGTACGAGAGTTTATGCTGTACCTCTTCATAAATTCACAGACCTTCATTCCTTTCCGTAACTATTATTTTATTTTAAACAAGTATCTTTAAGTTAGAAAGTATTTGAGGTGTATTCAAGCAATGGGTTAGCGACAGCATGTAACAACTATCTACAGAAAAGAAACTCCGTTCCGTTAAGTCTTAACGTGAGTGACAAGACCATCTGACGCTCAAAACAGTTAACACTGTAGAAAACAAAACACTGAATATGTATTACACGCACAATTTAGAAGACTGGGTGCATTTATGGGGGGATTATATTGTTCTCACACAATAAAAAAACACGCGTCTTTTATACGGTTTAATATCACTGTTCCACTGGTTCGAAAGGAACGTACGTCACAATCCTTAACAGAGATCGTCTAAACCACTACAGGCCACAGTATTTGGAACTCTGAACATTTACGTCAAGCCACTGGACATAATGATGCCAACTTCACAAAGACTACCTTCACTACCAAGCTACCACAGACCGATGAGAATGTTACAGCACAGCTGGCAGTAACAGACCAACTATATAAAAAGCGGTGAAATGAAGAACAGACGATTATCTCTCTAAGCCAGACACACAACTGTACTTCAGCAACGTATGATGAAGAGGATTTAACTCACTTTGTCAGCGATTGTAAAGTGTTCGGTAGTGTCGCAGAGATATAATTAGATCTGTGTTAAGAGCTGTAGATGTACAGTGTCCAGGAAATTAAAGTGGTGCTTAAATGTTTGAGGTGGACAACAATCTTTGGACAGAAAGCTGTAGACAACTGTACCTTACACTGCAGAAATCAACAAAAAAAATTTAAGGGAGCTGTAAAACGACATTTTAATATTATCTTAATGGCCCGTAGTCTTCAAATTGGTGCCTATGAAAACAGTGATACATTTTTAATAGACGACGACCTTTGTGGTTCTACAGAACTATTCCTTCTTCTGGTTCATCCGCTCATCTGATCTAAGGTTTAACAGAAACTCAGCCTCCTCTTTTTTGGAAAACATCACATGAAAATCTTTCGTTTTAAATCACTCGGTTTGACACTTGTTAATTCATGTCATCAGCAATGTTAAGATTCTCAATGCAGGAGATGGTGAGGTGTAAACAACATCAGCAATATTAAATGCATTTCACTTAGAAACAAATTATTCCTTGTAACAGAACATTTGTTATTTTCAAACACTACATGTTTCGATCGACAACGGTCATCATCAGGCCCTCTTCCATAAAATCTTAAAAATCAAGGTAAAATGTTACCTTGAGTATTAAGATCATGTAGAAGACCACCTGGCGATCGTTTTCGATCGAAACGTGCAGCGTTTGAAAATAACAATAAAGTGCTCTGTTAGAATGAATAATTTCTATCTATGTGAATGATTATCAAACATAACAGAATGGGGTTCATTAAATTAAATGCAATATTCTGTAACATTTCGTGTATTGTGTATATATATATAATACACACACACATACATACACACATGCGCGGGCAGGTGATGTTGCAAAGTGGCACACAGTTACATTAGATAATCAGCAACCCCAAGAACTTGATAAAGACTGCCAATGCTAGGATCATACCAGCCCAGTAGCTGCTCTTCCCGTAATATATATATATATATATATATATTCTAAATCTTACGAACCATGCAATTTATTTAATTAATAATTACACGTTCATTCTCTACCTCACAAAACAAGTTGCTGTTCCATTACATAACCGAATTTCTGTTTAGAGAAATATCTGCTGGTGTTTAAACAAAAAATCGCATAAAGCATATAACGGACAAAAAGAAGTTTCTTCAAGTTGAAGAAGACGCTCCACATAATTGTTACGCTGTTTTAAAAGGTTAAAAAATTACGTGGGTTGCGCTGATTCTGGGGGGAAGATTTAAAACAGCAATACAGTAAGTCAGCTAAACGCAAAGTCTATGAAACACGTACCGTTAAAACGTGTATTGTGCAGTTTGGCAAAGCGACATGACCTGAACACACACGCGTGTATAAAAAAAGTGCTTTGTTCTACCTTTCATATTTTGTCGTCAGTGCGAAATCAAAATGTTTGAGACCGAACACCCCACTATCATTAGCGCTCAGGTATGTTGTTTGGCCTTCCCATACCGTTTACACAGCATGACAAGAGAAATAAACTGCCGTCAACACAACCAGTAAGCGCTGCATTTTTAATTTGGCAAAATGTTGCGACCTCAGGAGGGGTCATCTTCAGGTCAACAGCACAAAATACATAAAAGGAATTGTGTACAATTGCATTATATTTTGAATTAATATATAAATTTTACAAATTTATAAAATACATGCTGCTATGCCAATGCAATTTTATGCCAAATATTATCAAACTGTAAAATTTAGATCTCAGTTCAAAACATAATGCAACTGTATACAATTCCCTGCATGTATTTTGTACTACTAGCCTGGAGATGACCCTTTGAGGTCGAAACATACTGCCAAATTAAACATATAAATCTTAGTAGTTGTGTTGATGGCAATTTATTTCTCTTGTTACATCTAACACAATGGGATGGCAAAAAAAAAAAAGGACAGAAATTCTATCGGTCCGTTCGACGACACTGTACAAGAGAACGAGGGCATACGAAGTAGAACATGCTGTAAAATAGACTATTTATTCCTGTAGGGCTTTTCGACAAGAAGTATAAAGTAACAGATGTAACTGTTTCCAAGTAACACGGAAATTATAAATCAACAAATTACAAGCTCTCCCAGTTCAGCCACTAAAGAGATACTGAGCCTAATACTATATTTTCTGCACTGAAATTAAACCTCTGTATAAAGTGAATTTATGAGTACTTACCACCTCTCTCACTAGTTCCCTATGATAAAGCCGATCTGTAAGAAAACAAGCAAAATTTTCAGTTCTGGACGTGAAATAAAAACTATTATAGTGTTTGAAGTAAAGAAAATTTGTCCTAAAAATTTTTCACAGAACAGAAATTCCTCGCGTTTTCTTAACGCAGAATTTATAAAAGATTATTTTCAAAACTTACTTTTTGTCCCCGTTTTAATTCTGGAGATGCAGGGTCCTTGAATACCGAACTAATGACCGCAATATTTCCACCAGCAAACACAATATCGCAGAAAGGACCGATACAACCCCGATCAATGTTGTGTGAAGTCTCACACATGCGAATTACTTTGAGCGTGGAAGATGACGGGCGTAAATATATCTAACATATTTATTTAATATTACCTGTATAAGTCACTCTTACATAAAAGAAAGCACTACTGTTTTTAATGGCGTAATACAAAAGCGGCCAGCCACCATTTTGTAACACGTGTCTGTAATCGTTTCTGGGTAGAAAGAAAGCTCCACTTCCCCCTTCCAACTCTCTCTTCTAACATTTCTCCAACCCACAAAACCAGCAGCTATAAAAGCTGATACTACTCTAAAGTCTGTACGATTTTATATCTGAGATGTGCACAACGCGGTTCTAGACCCATATTATGCAATATTCTAAAGAACAGAAAGCACATGAGAGATTACAGGCCTCTGCGGCGGTGAAGTTGACGCCTTTGTTCTTCTGGGATGTTGCGCGGCATAGGTTGATAGCAACTTACCGACGTTTCGGGACAACATACTGTTCCCAAAAGAAGAATTCTTCAATTTTTTTCGCTCATTCCGTGCATTTATGTAACATCTGTTAGTGAATTATTATAAATTACGAATTCTTCACTAAAATTTATCCACCTTGCCCAACCATCTATACTTCTCTCTCGCTTATCTCTTCCGTTTGATTAAAATTAACTTCAATTAATTTTGTTTTCAGTTTCTGCTCGCGCTGTCAGAGCCAGATCCACTGCCTATGTCGCCTGCTTTTAAGAAACATAACAGTATACATGAATAACCCTATAAACTCTTGTGGTTAATGTACATATCGCCAGGCCTAACAGTGAAATAATGTGCGTTTTGTCCACGCGGTGTATTTATGAGCTCCGTATGATTCTCACAATACACAGAAATTACTTTCCCATTTAGCACACACCGAATACTGTGTATAACGGACGGACATAATGTTCTCTGCGAAATGTGAAATAAATTTTTATGGAGTAAAATTTCGGCCTTCAAAATGTTCACTTTATGATAAGAATTGTTCGTCGAATACACGTATTGCTGCTTAGGGCTCTAGGTATAAACCTGGTAAAAGTATTTTTGTTTGTTTTATGAAATCACATGTCACACAACTCTATTCAAAAATGGTACAATTTAATTTTGTCCACAGCCAATTTAATCCACGTTTTACATTCACAATCTTCCCAAGTAATACTGGGTAGCATTACACTAAATCGGGCCAGGTATGGACATAAATACTGCAAACGGTAATGTTAAGATACTATTAATACAGCGATAAAATGGTCGTCGTGCATTTTAAAGGACTAACGCATCGAGAGATTGAGTAAAACAATGAAAATATGAAGTAATAGCAGTTCGTAACCAAAAAAAGTTATAACCAGTTTACCGCCAGAATCAAAGACTGGAATTTTATAGACACAGTTATTGGCCTACGGGGTACAATTTGTAAATATGCACAGTCTGTATGTTAGTATGTAATGTGATAACCAGAAACTCACAACAAGCAACGCACTAAGCAAAGCCAGCTTATGTTCCTTTTCCGACTGTAACAATGTGTCGAGAACATACGCTCCAGTCACGAGTAAATGTGAGACTAACGTGTTCTAAAATGAGCCATCCCCGTTGTGTGTATATAAACAATGGGTGTGGTATCAGTCAATAACACAACAATATCTAAAAAAGATGTTTAATAAAAGATGAAGAAAACTCCATGTTTCGGCCTAATGTGGCCATCATCAGGTTTTCATCCGAAAGTATGGTGGTAGTGCTTTACAGGATTGGTATGGGTATGTCACGATGGTGAGATCTCAGCATCTGTGATGTTTGTTATAT
>Ga0123352_10008562_pt1 | contig 15929 bp, 11 predicted proteins | sample TergutLab28metaG_FD_89700 | JGI IMG/M metagenome (GOLD analysis project Ga0123352, IMG submission 89700) | Labiotermes labralis P1 segment gut microbial communities from Petit-Saut dam, French Guiana - Lab288 P1 | ecosystem: Host-associated > Arthropoda: Insects > Digestive system > Gut ... | reverse complement strand
CCTGGTTCTGCTGGCAAGGCACAGTAACTTCTGTATGTATCCCCTGCTGTAACATCTTGAAAACCTCTTCTTCATGCCAACACAATATATTTATATTTTCGTTACATTCTCGGAATAAAAAAAGATTATTTCTATACAAACGCAGTGCATCTGGTTACCACTGTGTTGTCAATTGTCAGCAAGCAATATATATGTATCTAGAAAAGCGATGTTTTTTTTAATGACATCCATCAAGAGACACTGGAGTTCAATGTGTTAAGAGTCCAGGTATTCGAAACCCTTTGAACCCGAATTATCCTGATTCTCCTGAGGCAAAATTTAGTTTGAAACTTCGTGAAGGCCGTCGTATGTTTCTTTAATTTATGTGCATGTGTGTTTTCTGTTTTACGTCTGTACCGGTTTAACTGTTTATTGTTCATTAGCGCTTTCTCTTACGATGTGCCGAAACTTATATCCATGCGTATCCGTATTGTATTCCTCTGGGTTAGGCCAAATATTTGTGGTCAGTTGTTGACAAATGTTTCGGAGTAACAGACTGTTTCCATTTTCAGTACTGTTCGTTAATTCAAGTGGGATGTGGGTATACGGACTGAATTGGGCTGGCCCAGGATAGAGACAGGTGGCGGACGCTTGTGAGTGCGGTAATGAACCTTCGGGTTCCGTGAAATGCTGGGAATTTCTTGACTAGCTGCAAACCAGTTAGCTTCTCAAGTAGGACTCTGCACCATGGAGTAAGTAAGTAAGTAATTTCAATAATAAATAAGTAAGATTCAACAAAACATAGAGAATATACAAGAGAATTTCTAATAAATCCGTGTGTTGCAGTCGTGTTCCTGTTAGGACGACCAATGATAATTCTTTTTCCGAATAGCCTAATATTTATGTTTGTTTAACGACGATGTCAGTACCCCAGACTACATATCGCCAGACATTAGAATGAATAGGCCCAGTAAATGAATAGGAAAAGTTAGGGAAGGAAGCAATCGTGTATTAACCTTCGATACTATATCAGCATTTACATGGAGTGACTGAAGAAAGCCACGAGAAATGTCAGTCGTAATGCTTGTTGTTCCTGCCCAGATTCGAAAGGGGAACATTCCAAATACAGTAGAAGTTGCGATATTCGTCACCACTGTAATCAAAGGGTGGTCGGGTCTCGTAATTTTCCGGATATTAGAAAGTTACAGCCTACCCAATAGGTGCCCTAGTGTATATAGCAACCTCACGGACAGACCTAACCATGTAATTTGTCATTTTATATTCTGTCTTGTTTTCCTTGCTGCACTTTCCATTCCCTTCTAATCACAACTGAGTATCATGGTGTGTAAAAAAGTTAAAGTGATCCCGTTACAGGTCCCGTGTGGCCCAGAGGGTGGGTAGAGGTATAGCTCTACTCTTCTATGACCGCGGCACTAGAAGGGGGTGAGTGCTCAGCAGCACGCCCCGGCCGCACTTTCACCCGGGAAAGACCCGGTACCCATTTTACAGGAGGCTTGGTGGGCCCCAGGGGTGGTCTGGACGGGCGGAAAATCTCGTCCCTATCGGGATTCGATCCAGGACCGTCCATCCCGTAGTCAGTCGGTATCATGGTGTGTATACTACTTAAAAAAGAAGACAAACCCCAGTCCTTAATGCCCGAACTCTCGGAATCAGTGCTGGGGCCTGCCGATTGATGGAAGAGTGAAGTGTAATGGGCCTCTCTGCTAATTTTCATTTAACAGAGCTCTCCAGATTATCAACTTTTGGATATCGCAGCTTTTACTCTATGCCAGACTCGGTACTGCATAAAGTGACTTGCTAGGTGACTAGCTTGAGATTCCTCGCAGTCGTCCTCATTTGCTCCAGGTTAATGTCCGGATGTCAAAGTCAGGAGACGATGAGATCACTTCAAAAGTCTTACAAAAAATAAAGGATATTCGAGATATGTGGTTCGCACAGCTGTGACTGCACTTTACCGTATTCTGTTATTAGACACCGTCCAGTCTGGCTGAAATTTATAAACATTTCGGCAGCAACTCACTGCATCTATCTTCTATCCTGAAACTGTTGTTAACTTCCTACCAGAATACACGGCCTCAAACCTTTAAACATGTAAACAAACAAAGCAAACAGACATCTTAATGTCTTGGAAATTTCAGCATAGTGTGGGAGTTACATTTGCAGAAAACAAAAGCTGGAACCGTTCCCATGGCAACGGACATGGCTCGAAACAAGATTGGATATTCCACGCACAATGAACGCGTGCTCTTGGATAAAGAACACATAAAAGGAAGCGTTTAATGGCCTTGGACTTTTCCATCTCAGGCCACAAAGTTTTTCTGCTGCTGAGAGCTACTTCGAGATGAACTTTTCACTACTGATGACAGATGAGATTAAATATTTAATGTATCATTAGTTTTATTATATAATTATACAGGCAAATAGAGTTATTCCGGTGCGCAAGAACCACGACACATACAGCCTATTAGGGCAAATTTTAGTTACTGCTCATTTATCTACCATATCACTAGCTCAGAAAACTTTGTGTCGAATATTTGGATATGTTTTAAATTCTCGTGGCTGTGACAGCAAAGAAAACTGTCTTCTGGAATATGTCGCCATATAATTTCTTTGTGATTTACCCCGAAGATGGGGCAGCAGTTTCCTCTAAAAAGTTGTTAGATTACTCTACAGCTCACGGTGTCACATTCCAGAAGACAGTAGTCTTCTAAGGACAGCCGGAGAGTGAATTGTAAAGAACAAGGTAGAATGGGGCACGTGGTGGCACAGTTGTTTGAGGCACTGCGCTACAAGGGTTCGATTCCCGATGGTATACTTGGAATTTTTCATCCACATAATCCTTCCGGCCTCACTGGGTCCCTGGGGTCGACTCAGCCTCTAACAGAAATGATTACCACGGATATTCAGTGGGGGAGGGGGTGGTGGGGTAAATGCGACCGATGTTTAGGGATGACAAACTTATCACCTTCATGTTCCGACTGTTATGAAATCTAGGAGCTTTAACCTCCTGGAACCCTCAGGGCCTTTCCAGGCCTGTACAGGGTTTGCTTTACCTTCACATGGCGCCACATCCCAGATGACAGTATACTTCTAAGGAAAGCGAATTGTAAAGGACGAAGTAGAATGTAGTGATGACCTCATTTATGAAGGTGTCAATCCACCAGAATTGACTGAGGAAATCCATGACAAATCTCAGTCAAAAAAACGAACCTGGGGGCCGATATTCGATACGGGGTCCTCGAGATTATTATGCGGGATTGATATTCACTTGATCATAACATCTGGTGATGGGGGTAAAATTCAGAACATTCTAAGACGACGGACAGAGGTTCGCTTGACGTTCCGGCTGCCTTTGCAAGAGATGAATTTGTCTGTGTGCTGTGAGACTTGGTCGTAACACTGCAGCGAGAGCCATGGTAAAGACAACAAGGTAAATCCCTTAGCCCTGCACTGTATTCGTCAGGCAAAACACAGCTTGTTACTAAAGCTATAATTTATCATCGTCGTCAACATTATCATCATCAAACACGGTCCTCAATTATTACACTGTCTATGACAGGTCTTATTCAGATGAGCACAAATTTTGCCAATAACTGTGCGTCACGATTGAGAAATTTAAGGAAAACATGATATATTCCAAGAAATATTGTTTTGGGGTTATACAAGATGTATCTTCTGATATATTATTATTATTATTATTATTATTATTATAGCCGACGTCATAATAATAATAGTAACTATCTGCAGACATTCATAATGCAGCAGTTCTTATAAATTTAAAAAGCCGCTTCAGGATTTGCAGGTTTAAACAAGTACTGGAACAGATGCTTTGGTGTAGAACATAATTAAAAATGTACGTCAAATTCTAGAGAATCTGTACAAGACCGTAATAAGGTAGAAGCGAGACAAATATAAAGAACTTGTAGAAAGAAAAGTTTAGGCACGGGACATGGGATATTTCTGAAAACTGCTGCTGTTTGAGGCGACATTGTGAGATGGGATTAGAAAGTTTGGAAAAGCGATGAGATTAAAATTGATCAAATTCTGTGGAAGCAATGCTTCTTACTATTTTATTTGTTATCTTTTTGTCGACTCTTTAGTTATAACCAAAGCTCCAGATTTATTATTGGGAATATACTTATCATCCTACCTACTAAATATAAAACTCATTTCTTCCACACAAGACCTCTGAATTCTTCGTGACCCGCAGGTTTACAGAAAGACTGTACACAGAAATATGCCAAGACAATTACGTAATGCAGTAACTGCGATAGCTGTACAGCCAGTAAAGAGTGATATCAGCACGCTGGTCAATTTCTGGCCATGACGGAAGAGTTTTATAACGAAATATGGTGACTATGTTTTACCGGCTGGCCTCCGCTTGGAATGCAGCATTACCGTTAGGACAGCAAACGCACAGCGGTTTAATTGGAAGCGATGGCCACTTTTTACTACAGGATTCCTCTTCTGTACTAAGTTGCATCCTTCTAGGTCAGACATCAGTCGTCATGGCAACGCGCGACAATGCTTAAACACACTGCCGTGAGTTCTATAACGGAACCATCACTGGATGTCTTCTTTGCTGGCAACAAAGCCATAAAATTCAGCTTCCGACTACATAGAGTCGTTCATAGGGTGACTGATAAAATGGAAATTATTAGAAACCATTTAGTATTTGCCTGGAGCAACTGAGAAAACCACAGAAACCTAAGGCGTTATAGCCGGTATACTGGTCGAGATTCGAGCTTGACGCTTCTGAAATCAAGCGAAAAACGTTAGGTTGTACAAACTTTCTCGACGTCTCTAAGTTATATACTTCCCAGACAATCAGGAGCTAGAAATATGAATTAAGATACAGACATAGCTTATATTGACACGTAATTGTTAAGGACACCCTAAATCTCCAGGGACATTCGTAAGAAGAAAAAGATTATGAACGCTCAAAAGCCTGAAATGTTTCTGATTATAAATATTAATTAGCATAAAATTAAATTTCTTGCTGTTCATGAAAAGAATCACTATTTGTCTTGAGAATTACAGGAAACATAAACACACTCTGTGGCGCCTTACGGATTAAAGAACGTACATATCAAAATTTCTGTTTTGAGGATAAAATAAAGTTTCCAAATTTAGGTAACATTGACCCATTCTGCTAGTCAACCAGTAGCGATTTAAATACACACAAACCCAACTTAACAACACCATACGTTCATTTATTTACTTCTCTACAACATGCTTCGGTCGTTCCATTCGACCATAATCAGGGAGAAAACGCAAGTAAAACATGGGAAAATATGCTATGGAATAAGCATTCCTCTTCCGTAGCATACTTTTCATCTGATGATGGCCGAATGGAACCATTTGTCTCTTTTCCATTTATGGACTTCAGTTTTCCGCCTGAAGGTGACCGAATGGAACGACCGAACATGCTTTACGAAAGTAACTGTGCGAACGAACGGTGTTCAGGTGTTATGTTTGTGTGGAATTAAATCGCTACGGACAGTTTCTAAAATATAGCTAGATTTTAGAGACAGTTAACGTCATTGTCTTACATTTATTACTCATTTTAACTTTACATATTTTTGTTTAGAGGCGCTGTAAAGTCAACAGATCCATTTAGTGATATTTAGAGGCATACGAGTTTGGTAATTTGGTAACATTTTAAGAAGTTCCACTTCCATTCTATTAAGTGACTTATTTAGAGTCTCGTAATGTTATAAACATGTAAACAGACACATTTGAAAGTCTCCGAAATGCGTTTAAGGGATATTTAAATGCTAAACAGATGTACCACTGGCTCGCGTGTCCCTGTGTGGGTTCCTACGAAACGCGTGTTTGCACTGACCTTCAGAAACTCCAGTTTCTCCGTCTAAACCTGATCACCGTCTTCAGCTGCACGCATCTATTCTCAATCACCTAGCCAATAATTTTCTTGCACTTACTCTCGATGATAATTTCGATGTGAAATTTCTGAAGTGCGAATAACATTCTGTGGGTCAGGATTGACCCAGAAAACAAAGTTTCCAGCCTGGAGATAAAGTGTTTTATGTGTGAAAGGCACTGAAATTAGTAACATTATGCTAGTATCCAGAACTGGAGAGGTTCCACAGTTATATCACGAAGAACTTCCAAACTAACACAATGTTAAAGGTGAAGGAGCTGGTGTTAGCAGTCACATCCTTTGGTAATAAGTACTGAATACTCGGCAGATAAATAGTACGCGGTTAAGACAGAACGGTCCTGGAAATATGTTTCTTAAAGTTTTTGTTTGTTATTTTGCTCGTTGTAATATACAGAACCTTGTGGCCGGGTAGATTAAGTGTGGATAAATAATGTTTCTGTACAGACTCAATATTATGTTGTCCAAACAATACTGTCCGCATACTGTCTGACTCATTGAAACGTGAAGGCAAGAGATAAATTGCCCCTGTGCCTCGTTAAGCAAAACTCCTCAACAAAGTGTAGGAGGGAAAAGGGCCCAATATTTGACTTAAATGCAAGACTAAGTTAGACTCAGTGCCGGTGTTCACGCATTCCTACTGCAAAAATCGAACCCGATTCTCACGTAGCATGATAACCACATGGAGATACACATGCATGGCAATAAGCGACTATGAACATCGTTTTCTAGTAAAGCCCTCGCCCTAAATAAAATGTGTTGCCTATAGACTGATATTTGAAGTTGTTGCGTAACGGTCTTTGAGAAGTAACGCCCTGCAGTTTAGTATACAATTTCACTAAGGTTTTCGGCACCTTCAGACTTTACAATATGCCTTGAAAAAGGACTCAGCAGTGTCACCCGAAACACTGTTACTTGTCTACCAGTTTTTTTTTTACAGTGAAACGGCTGGACCGTTATTTTTATCGGGTTCCATCCGAGTGCCGTGTTTAGCTGCAGGCGGAGCAGAACCAGGGAGAGCAGTTGAGGGTAGAGCGTCTTGATTAATTCATCACACTATTCACTGATCAGTCCTTGTCTACCTCACAGCAAAATCGCATAAGTTGCGGTCAACATATGAGCTATTATTCAGGACTCCGCTTCTAGACCAGTGCTTCCAATAAACTTTAAAAGGCAGTGGTTACTATTACATACAACTTACATTAACAATAACAAATTCGGCATTTTGCCGAAAAGTGTGTTTTGTATGATTTGTGGAATAAATGGGGATTACTAACCTAAACAGCATTACTAAGTTTGTCTACGTAACGGCGATGCGGTCTGTGTGCTGTGTGGCAGGAATAGAATTTTTACAGAGCTCCATCTCAGGCTGTTAGTCGCTGGCCTCTTACTGCGGAAGCCGGGATTCGAAACTAGGCCAGCTCTATCAAGGTTTTCCATGGCTTTCCTAGAAGAAATGCTAAGTTAGCACCAAAAATTCCACCTTGCTCTACATGCTTCCCATGCAGACCTCCCAATGCCAGCTTCAATATTTCCGTCAAAACCTAGCACTCCATTTATCAAAATGTATTCGCAAAGCAGCACTTCAAATAGAAAATTCAAAATTCAATCCACATGCTAAGCTTGTTCCCTCTGCTTCACAATCAAACAATCCACTTCACCCCATCTTTATTTTCTTTACTTCCTAAAGTACTACCTTACTTCCGGCCTACTTCTACCAGAAGAAAAGCTGGCATTGCTTTTGAACTTTCAGAGCTGTAAATTTTATGTTATCATTTGTAACAGACTAGTGTCTCTCCCTACAACCCATTATTATTATTATTCAGTCTTCAAAGTTTCAGGTTTCAAAGTTATATACCATGAATTTTTCCTACCGCCTTAGGTGTATATAATATTCTGCAAACAGCCCAGCGTATCCTCCATTTTAATTTACGTGTAAATCGCGACCAGCGCACCTGCTGGCTGGCGGTGGAACTAGCTGTCATCCATTAGGCAGCCTTGACTGATGGAATCCATTAACCAAGCTTCATTCGTCTATCACTTACAGGTTGTTTGATGGTTATTCTGTTGCATTACGACATTCCTAACTCAAGATGCAAGAAATTTATTCCAAGTTGATACTCGCTCAGCTATTAAAATACTTGTGTCTTTAAAATCGAAGTTTTGAGCCGTCACTAACGACGTACAGTTGATACATACGATAAGTGAATCTACATCGAAGAGCACATTTTCGTTATTCTTCTCCTTTTCTTTCTCTTTCTCCACTACAAGGCGTATGCAGGAAGCCTGTTCCGACCTCATACAGCCAGCCCGTCTTTTCCAAGTCTTCATAGGTCACGGCCTACTTTTTTATACTAAGGAATCCGTTTCCATATTCTTTCATTCTTCATTCTATCTAGCTGGCCCAATTTTGCCCTCCGTCATCAGTATTGTTGTGTGCTGTCTGTATTTTCAGTCCTTTCTTAAATAGCTTCATCATTCATACGGTCCAGAATAGCGTAACAGTACGTATCTCAGTTCTATCAACACCAGCTGTATTCTCTTTATATCTCTTTCCTTAAGTGACCGAGTTTCACTTCCGCATAACGAAACAGACGGTATTACTAATTTATCTAATTCTAATTTTAAGATTAAAATTTTATATTCATTTTCCTCTTCATATGACTCCCTCATCTCATCATTCTTCATTCAACCTTCTTCGTAATGTGAAGGCCTGAAATATGAATTCTTTAAATTTACGTAATTTTCTCAATTGGACCCCAAATATTTTACTCAGACTTGCTTTCTTACAAATCTGTAGCGTAACTATTGCAAGAACAGTAGATTTTTCTTGCCTCTAAAGCGTCCAGACTGACCCTGGGACCCTCCCATCTCTTATTCAAAGGTAACGGTAACCCTTTTCTCAAGGCAAATTGCTGGGATGTGAAGTTGACATCTTACCTCCACCAACAGCTGAGGTTCTGAATGCGTGTTGCTATATTTCTACTCCCCCACTCCCCATATGGCGTCAGGGCGTGGTGCTTCAGAAAAAGAACAAATTTACCGTGGCGTATATGTTGAGTGTCCAAAGACTTCAGCTGGTTAAATATAGAATACACGACGAGTAGGATTTTGTGGACACTGTAACGAACTATACGCTTTAATAACGGAGAGGAATTTTAAACACATGAATGAGCGTCAGCTTCTCAAGAAGATCTCTGTTCCATGGAGACGGTGAAGAGAGGGATTCGACATTTCTTGTAACTACAAGTCTTATAGTTTTGAACACAACGTGATCCATTTTTGATAGGCACGTTCGCAAAATTGCGAGAAGCAACTATTGATTTCGTTGTTTCTGTTTGGCCTTCCGTTCTTCCGTCTGTCTTTCCATCCGTCCATCTCTCCGCATGGAACAATTCGGCTCCAACTGGACAGATATTCATGAAAACTGATATTTGAGAATTTTTCGAAAATCTGCCAAGGCAGTTCTAGTTTTATTAAAATCTGAGAGAAATAACGGTTACATCATATAAACAGCTACGTAAAATTATCATAATAATTCGCTGCATTCTTCTTATATTGAGAAGTCTTTCAGACAAGTTTGTAAATAAAATCAAAACACATATTTATCTTCAATAAATTTTTCCGAAAATTGTCCCGTTTATGAGTTAATGTAAAAAATATGGTAGAGCTAGACATGCCACAGACGACAATATAATACGACGCAAAGAAGATGTAATTTGCATGTGGGGTAACTAAGGCAAGGATGGAGACAAGGATATTCATAATATTAAGTACCTATTATGGTTAACAACGGTACGAAATATTTTGTAGCTGGATAAGAAGGACAATAGGAACCCACTGTTGCACTTCCTTGGCAACACTGAAACATGTTGTATCGTTGACAGCTAAATCTATGGCAACAACAATAAAAGGAACCTACTGTTGCTTTTCCGTAGCAACAATATTTAGGCAAACTCGCCATAATGTAACATTGCGTGTACATTTTATATATCGTTATTACAGTTATTGTTGTAATGAAGCTGGACTTTGTCACTAATGTCGATTAGACTTATCTAATTAGCCAAAGAATGTAATGTCTTCATCGTTTCCTCATTGTCTAAGATTGGAGACAGAGACTTTTCCTGCAAGTTCATGTTTAGAAAATTGTTAGTTATAGTTGAAAATGGATGAAGTCGAATCTGGGAACAATTGTGACTTCAAATTATTATATTATTATTATTATTATATTACTTTATTACTACTTTTAGTAGTAGAAGTAGAAGTAGTATTAGTAGTAGGAGTAGTAGTAGTAGTGGTGGTAGTAGTAGTAGTAGTAGTAGTAGTAGTAGTAGTAGTAGTATTGTTATGAATGTAAGAGGTCATGTCTCAACAATTCTCCACATTTTAAAAAATACAGCCACTGTGTTGCTGTTACGCCAAGTACTTTGTAGGGTATGAATTGCTGTATTTAGAGAGGGGATTAATGGACCGATAACGACCGTTGTGAAAGATAACTAAATTTCTTGACGGGAACATCTATGGAGTTACAAGGTCAGCCGGAAAGTAATTGCTCGGGTGCTATGCGACACCTGGTGGCCGTGATGGGTGCGCCACTCAAATATTTTAGATATAACTAGCTTCACTGATTTGTCATTTGATTTTACTGGAGGCGATCGTAGTTAAAGAATCACAATTAATTGTAGGCTCTCACTACACCGTCTTCCATATTTCGATTTACATTTAAATTAAACATGAATTCAATGGCTTGAATGAACTGTTTGGAAGATTACGAGGCCTGGTCCTCTGTTTCAGTGTTCTGAGGCATTCATATTCATGTGGGGTAGTAGTAGTAGTAGTAGTAGTAGTAGTAGTAGTAGTAGTAGTAGTAGTAGTAGTGCTTAGGATAGGGACAGGCAGCGGGCAATTGTGAATGCGGTAATGAAACTTGGGGTTCCATAAAAAGGCAGGAAATTTCTTGCGTAGGTGAGAACCAGTTAGTTACACTAGAAGGGCTCTGCCCCATGCAGTATGTAAGTAGCAGTAGTAGTAGTAGTAGTAGTAGTAGCAGTAGCAGTAGTAAGAGAATTCAATTTATCCTTATTTTCTACGGACTTCTCTCCGATTAACCCTGGATTGTCACTGTGGTTGCTCATGTCTACGCAGCAGAACATGTCTAAGTCCATCCGTCCGAACACAACAAACACGGAAAGGGCTTTCATAAAACTTTATAGTGCAAAACTTAGAGAACAACTGCCCAGCCCATGTTTATTAACACCGGCCAATTTTAAGGATTACTTCACATGAAGACGCACACTAGCTGCTGCAAGCATATCAACCGAAGAGTCTTGCAGTAATTGTCGGGGCGAAAAGTGTTAAACACAAAAGTTGGAGAAATAAATGAAAAGCTTGTTTTATATCCTGCACATTTCGTTGTGAGATAATTCAACATTAGAAACGTCTAAACTGAAATATAGTCTTTCTGAATATAATTTATCCATCTTCGTAAACGAATACCGTAAAGAAAGTTCTGATTTGTTTTAGAATGTTTTGATATCATAAATTCTTTAACTTTCAGGACAGTGTTCCATTATAGCATGACTCTGAAGATCATAATTTATTTAAAAAACACGTAAATAAATAGTCATTCCTTATCAATTTATGTAATAACAATGGATACAGAATCAAAAACGTTTATTTCTTTTGTACTCGTACATTCTGTACACATGTTTTGAATTTTCGCGAGTTAAACGGACCCTGGTAACAACTGACAGTAATCGGTCGCGTGTCAATCTGTTGTTGATATATGTGGAAAGATTTAACCCTTCAGCTACGCTCGGCTTTCATTCGGACTAATGCATTTTGTTAATTTAAAGTAGCCTGAAATGATTTGACGAACATACAGAGTACCGAGACCAGCATCGCGTGAAGAATTAACTGTCCATTGGGTACGCTGAGACCGGCACTGAACTGTTAATTGTAGTGTTAATTATTCAGTTCAGTGAAGAGCTTCATATCCACAGATTATCTAAAACTGCACGGGATTCATGTCAGCTAGAGAACATCATTCCCTACCTCACAATATCCACTTTTTTTTTTCATTATAAGCAATTTCAATAGCATGAATGTTATCACGCCATTTGCAATTTCTTTTGTCGAAAGCAGTTGTTACGTGTACGTTATTTATTTTACAACATCGTTTCACAAAAAAGAACCCATTCATTTCATTCCATTTTTATAGTCCATTTTGATGCGCTAAGATAAAAAAGAAGAAAAAAAAAACAAACAAAGCAAGGTGTAATAACAATTTACAGAGGATCACCTCAGTTTTCATTCCTGTTAAGAGAAACTTGCCGTTATCATGGCGGTGGTTTGTGCGGTGTGACGCCGTCCAGTCTTTTATATGTTATCTCCGGTTAAAAGGAACCTGAACATGGGAAATGTGACAAGTCTGCTACCACCATCGTCAGAATCCTGATGACTGAGGTAGCAGGTCACTCTGACACATCAGTGTCCATACTTAAGAAATCATTGAAACACAGAATAGGCCAGAGAAATATGTTATTTTTTGCTCTGATAGCCAGGCGGCTCTGAAAGCACTTCAGGCTGCTAGAACAACGTCCCCATTTGTGCGACAGTGCCAGAAGGCGTTGAATGCTATTTCTACCCGGCACACTGTGGGGCTACACTGGGTCCGTAGACATGCTGGGATATGAGGAAATCAGCCAACAAGCTCGCAAGAGACGGTTGTGTTCAAAGGTTTGTTGGACCTGAGCCTTTCTTGGGGCTCTCTAGGCAGAACACAAGAAAGATAAAACGATGGATGGAAAACCAGCATTTGGTATTGTGGCATGGTCTTTGTAGTACACAGAGACAGACTTGAGGATTGATTTCTGGCCCTAAACTGGCTACAAAGGCCAGATTATTGTCCTTTAATAGGACACAACCCAGGGTTGTTATTGGTCTCCTTACTGGACATACCATCTTAAGACGTCATCTATATGTAATGAGCTGAGTAATAACTCCACTTGTAGGAAATGTGGCACCGCGGAGGAAACCTCAGTCCACATTTTGTGTGAGTGTGAGGCCTTAGCCTCACTCAGACATACACATCTGGGTTCCTTCTTTTTGGACCCTGAGGATATCAGGAAAATAAATACAGGGGCCATCTTGAACTTTGGTAAAGGAATACGGCACCTCTAACTTAGTAATAGATAGATCATGGGGCACAAAAGGCTTGTTTTAAGGTCTAGGTGCATCGGTACCGGAAGGGCTCGAACCCAAATACCATTCATTCACTCATTCATTCAATTTGTCCCATGAAAAAACCACATCAGAATAAACCTGGGTTCCGTTATTAGAAGCCGGCGATTATTCACCTGAGCTGTGACTCGGCATTAGCCGCTGTCAATCAAAATAAGCGACAAAAAGCAAGAATGTTCTCTGAAAAGTATTTACAGACATTGTTCAAACGGACTACAACAGCTGCGCTGTTAAATAAACAGATTTTTTTTTTCCATTTCGGTAGGTGCTGACATTAGAGTAGGTGATTTCAACACAAGAATAAGAGATGAACCGACTCTGCCGTCGGAAAGAGACATGCTATGTACGTATAAACTGTAAACTGGAAATGGGATGTAGTCAAACACAACTATGTCAATTAGGGTATTTTAGTGACTATAATATACAACTACATGTTTCGGCCCCTACTGGCCATCTTCAGGTTGTCTTCAAGAGAACTTAAGGTCCTACTATATATATTGTGCTCGCACAATATATAGTCATTAAAACATCTTATTTGACATAGTTGTGTTTGACTACATACCCTTTCCAGTTTTCACACACACAACGGGGATGACACACTTCCAAGTATAAACAGTAGATCTGGGAGCCTTCGCGCATCTTTTGTTGCAGTGGAAAGCCATGAAAACTGCATGTCCTCAGTGTATACTTGTAGCATTAGGTGTCCAGCATGCAATGTGCATGCGCCATATTGTCATTTGTGTCCTGTCCGGCTTTACAATATTTTTTCCAACTTATCTCATAAAAGGCACGATTTTCGAAAAAATTATTCAACATAAAATGTGTGTTTTTCTTTTTTCTGCGATTGTTGTCTGAAACATCTATCATTCTATAAAAAAATTCAGCGAGCTATTATCAAACTGTACATAGGTCTTCATGTACAGTGCTCATTATTCTTGTCAGATTTAATGAAACTTGAATGTTCTAGACATATTATAAAAAAAATACTTAAATATCAAATTTCTTGGAAAATCGTCCAGTAGTAACCGATTTCCATGCGAACAGGCGGAAGGACGGACACGACGAAGCTAATAGTCGCTTTTCGCAATTTTGCGAAATCGTCTAAAAATAATCCGCTGCAATATCTATTCGATATTAACCTGTTCATTTACTTATTCAATAATATTCCATTTTATTAACCATATTCGTTGCATGTGTGTCTCCTTTCATCTCGTGACCCAACGTTTCGTGTAACCCGATATGGATATTATACATTGATAGTTATCTCGGAGAAAAACAAATCTTCCTTAAAAGCTAACAGTTCCTCAGTTATTCAGAAAAATCATCGTATCATTACGTAACGCGAATATTCATTTATTTTTCGATAAGAGACTGCCATTAATCCATATCCGGAATGAGACCAATTCAGTCTATATCATCCCCCACCCTACTTCTTTAAAATATATATTTCTTCCGGGTTTCTCCACCAAAATTCTGTTAAGAATTTCTCAATTTTCCTTTTATGTCACATTCCTGTCGTAACTCGCCATCCTTGATTTTATCAAGCTAATAACATTTCGTTATGAGCAACACTCATTTCTTTGTCTCCGTATCTCTGTGTTTAATTTTTGGGACAGAATGTAGTAAAAAGTCTTTCTTGTGATCCTTTGAGATGCAAGAAATATTCGCGACAAGTAAGGTACGGTTTGATAGTGTCTGAAACAGAGAAAAATAATAATATGGCACCTGCGCGATATATGTTGTTAAAAGCGCAGTGACTGGTGAATCGTAGTTTCGTGACGTCTGAAATTTATATAACAAGTCACAGAAAAAAAAACTTGCTATTTATTTTAAGTCCTTAAATCGCCACCATATTCTAAAATTAACAAATTTTGCAACTTGTCCATTCAGTGTCACATGTGATTAATTAAGATTCTCGGAATACGCTGCGATTGTTTCTCTAACTCCACCAGGTGAGATCCCTCTTAGGAAGCTAACACTTGTGGAACTAACCAAGAAATTCTCCGCATTTTGTGAAACCCGAAGGTACATTACTTTTTTTTACAAAATTCTGCCTCCATTCTACCCCGGAGCCTAGCGAATCCAGTCCACACTCTAACATTGTTTCTTGAATAACATTTTCAAAATTAATTAATTATTTTTAATTATGATACAAAGTATCTTTTATGAAATAAAAACTGAATTTGTACATGTAATCTAGACACTTTTCTGATTGAAACCTGTTAAAACTATTCTTTGTTGACTCCAAGTAAAATCTACTTTGAAAAAAACTATTTTTCCCACAGTGTGTGTGCTCTGCATGAACATCGATTATTCCCCACAACAGCACTAAATGACAGCCTTTGTAATAGAACCCATCAATGTTTTCTGTGATGTAGGAATAACTTTTTCTATTATTTTACTTGAAATTCGCCCTTCATATTGTTCAAATCTATTTCAGTCACACCTTGTTAAGTCACAATTAGCTTATACCCTCTTCCATTTAAATACGATGTTCGAACACGATATAAAAACATCAGCATGGCCTCGTACGGAATATCCCTGTATTGCTGGGTGCATAACATGCTACCTGTGCCATAGCAACAGGCTGCTGACACACATAATAAAGGCATTTATAAACAGCTGACTCATTACTTCGATGGCACACATTGATACACACAAGTGCATGAACTTGGATTCTAATAAACAACAGACGGTAACAGACCATAACAGAATGGAACACATTTCCGTAACGCACGCTCAATACCCGAGAGCGATTCGGACTGTGTGTGTGTGTGTGTGTGTGTGT
>Ga0123352_10008560_pt1 | contig 15930 bp, 9 predicted proteins | sample TergutLab28metaG_FD_89700 | JGI IMG/M metagenome (GOLD analysis project Ga0123352, IMG submission 89700) | Labiotermes labralis P1 segment gut microbial communities from Petit-Saut dam, French Guiana - Lab288 P1 | ecosystem: Host-associated > Arthropoda: Insects > Digestive system > Gut ... | reverse complement strand
TGGTAATTCAACAGAATAGTAGCAAGCTCCTGATGATGGATATATTAATGTCCGAAACATGTTGAGCACATAAGAAGTGAAATAATATAGCAAGTGACATCAAGTTGGTCTTTTATTCTTCAACTATCACAATGATGCACGGTCCAATAAACATAAGATTTTCTAGCTTTCTCTGTCCATCGTTTAAAAATGATCATTCGAAGCCCATAACTTACGTTACTGTTGAAAAGTGCATAAAGTTGTCCAGTTGTTTTCATATTTGTTGGAAACTCATAATTGAATACGTTCACAATATTCACTTTGGTGCCCGAGACAGCTCTACTTACGCCATCTTTGCTATGGATATTAAGGGTAGCAGTATATTACCTTTGTAGTTTGGGATCCGTGAATAAAAACCGGTTGGTAGACCTGTTTGTTGTTGGTAGACCGGCCAGAAAAGAGAACAAGGCGTTTTCATTTCACTCACTGCACGACAATATTGTGGAAAATATTTAGCGATTGTGTCTTGGATATTTCAATGACTGTATTTAGTTTACGTGTTCTTTCAATGCTGTAGTACCTGCAGTCTGTTGATATTAATGGATTAACCGTTCTGGTACCTGAGTGCAAATGAGAGTATTGGTACCAACAAGGAAAAAAAAATAGGGTGGAGAAACTGCGTAAGAAGGTCTTAATAACTTGTGAGACTTCTTCACAAAAAGCCAGCATTTGTAGAATGACGAAACTAAAGGAGAATGGGATGGACGGCGAAAGTGGCCTGTAGTCGTAGAAAATTTATGTTTTTGTGGGGGTGAACAAGAGAATAACTGTTCGACAAAGCGAGTGACCGTCGGACACTGATTCATGCGTTTGTTTATGCAGCTTGTGCTATACCGTAGTGCCTTGTTCGGACCGTAGCCAAGGCCAATGGCCGGCGTTTCTTATTTGGGAGAATCGGGTTCCATCCCACGGAAATCCGTGTGTGATTTTTGGTGATCAAATTGACTCTGCGACATGACTGTCCAAGTACAGCGGTTTTCCTGTCAGAGATCATTCCACTAATCCTTCACACTCAATAATCTATTATCTGAAGAATGCACAGAGGGTTCATCACAGGTGTTCCACAGAGGTATAGTCGCCCCCCCCCCAATCACAAATTACATTTCTTTCTTTATTTATTTCTTTTCCTTCTTTCTTTCTTTCTTTCTTTTTTCTTTCTTTGTTTCGTTCTTTCTTTCTGCAGCCTCGTCGTCGAGTTGCCTTTTAACTTACAGGTGATGTCTCATTTTTCTTGATGCAGGCTACCACTTCGATCCAACAGACGACATTCAGCAGGGCAAATTTCTCTGCTCTCATTATTTCCTGCCTTATTATCAGTGTATATTGAATGTTTGTACATTATCCGTTCTTCAAGGTAACACGACCCTTCCTCCGTAGACTTGTGTTTGGAATCACCCCCGCAGTATCGTTCTGTTGTGAATTTTCAAAAGCGTAGGCCAGTGGGCATTATTACGATTCTGTAGCGTCCTGATGACAGTAGATATATCACATTTATGACCACTCAGGTTTATCCATTTTGTCATGGTAAGATGGACCACTTCCAAAAGCTAAATGATCTCAATAGTAACAAGTTGTACTGTACTACTGAGGAACCTGGTGGCGTACAAGATTTTGTTTGGTTAACAGGGCTTCCAGAAAAAACCAGAGAGAGACATTTTGTGACCTTATGTGTCCCCAGCAAAACCGATAACCAAATTCCCCCTCCCAAACGAAATTTGTACTACTTTACGTAGCCTCCGTGCGACGCACGGCACCATCCGCACCGCACACACGACCTACGCAGCTGCTCTCAAGACCACCACCCATCCAAAAACTCGGTGCAGAAAACTATATGCTGCAAATCAACGTCTAATGCTCCTGATGATGGTCTTATGTACCCGAAACATGTCGAGCTAAGAATACATCAATAAAATTACCTAGTAGAATCAAGTCGGCATTTCACTTTATTCCACTGTTGTATGTGTATTAAGTTTTAAATTCATATCAACTCCCACTGTTTCACACATGCATCTCTTTCATTTCAGGTAAGTACTACACACCATTCTTTTTGCTGCTGTATTCACAACAAATACGTAAGTAGGAACTTCAAATCTTTGTATATTGACCAGTCTAGCTTTGATTTGCAGCCCTTTAATCCAACCTCACGTTAACTGTAGTGAGGGGGGGAGACAGAGGATTAATATTGTTGGCGTTATAATGACTCCCAAAATAAAAGTCATGTGATGCATTGAAGTGGCCCGCAATATCGAAAATGTGTTGAACATTATTGGATTACACTGACCGACAAATGCATTTAACGCCTTTAAAATAATGATGGTGTCGAAATGGTGTTCAGTCAGTGGCCCGCTGGCCCCTATTGAATGTGGAACCCCCACTTAGCCGCAGTTTTTCTTATGTAAAATTCTTGTCCATTGTCGTGCTAAATCAATTAGATTACGTATAACTGAGCACATGCGCACGTGAAAACGTACTGTCTTAGTTTAGACCTAGATTACATTAAGGATAAACGCAAGTAATCAATAATATAGAAAATTTCTTTTGAATTAATGTACAATCACGTGATAAAGAAATGTACATTCAGGTGTATTATGAAACTCGAAGATTCACTATTTTTTTCTGCAACTTTTTACAAGTTTCCTTTTGATCCTCTTCAGAAGATGGTACTAGTGTGACAACTTCACACACTCCTATTAGCTACTTTTCTAACCAACCAATGCAAAATTCTATCAACTAAGTTACACTTATTAATTAGCTACTCCAACGCGTTTTGACGCAGCAGGTGATTTATATGCATATTAGCAATTTTTTCAACCATCCCTTTAAAGTACAATTCTATAAGCTAAGTCGCACTTATTAATTACCTACTCCAAGGCGCTTCTACGCACGAGGCGTTGGAATAGCCAAGTATTACGTGTAACTTAGCTTACAGAATTGTGCATTAAAGGAGTGGTTGACAACAAAGCTAATATGATTGTAATGCACTGTGTGTGTAACTTCACACCCCCTGTCTTCATGGGCCCAAGTGGTCTCTACCCTTCGAAATTTCTAACCACATTCTACGGTTTTGACGGAATTACTTTTACTTGCAAAATATTTTAATTTTTCTACACTACCGGGTGCTTAGATAGGCCTGTTTATAACCATCTTTATAATTATAACTCACTATTATTATTATTATTATCAAAACTTTCGGTCGTATTACATAGATTCTGATCCACAAATCATTTCCCTAATTATAGTTCTAGAGCAGAGACATGTTGCATACTAATGGGCGTGTGAAATAAACGGAGAATAGTCTGTGTGTTTATTAGTGTATATTTTTATGTTTCTTTTTCAAGCATATTACACAGTGTTATGGTGCTGCCGACATTACTGCTAAAACAACCCTAGCGAGACAACGCTACTTTCTGGCAGGGGCAGCAGGATGGCGTCTTCTGAGACCGGAAAGGGGGGGGGGTGTAATAGAAGCTCTGATATTCCTAGGTGCAATTCCTAATTTCTAAATAAAACGTCTGACACTAAATGTGAGGTAAATTTAATTCATTAAAATAATAACAAAACTATCCATGTATTGGGCCCGAAAATGTGAGAAACAAAAAAGAAACAAAGATAAGGACGAAAGTAATATAATTAGTACAACATATGCAAAACAGAAAGAGAATAGGGACAAAATGAAAGTAAATCTAATAAAAAAAATCCCAGAATAATAACTTCCTGCTTAATATTTCAACGCTAGCAAACAAACATTTCTCTGGAGAGGTAGACCCTTTCCAGGGGAAAGGGGATGGAAATTGGGCATTCTTCTCACGTTGTCGTCGGAGATGGAACCGGCTGGCGTCCGTCCGAATTGACGCCATCCTGACGGCACTTCCACCTCGCAAGAACTCAACCCTATACCACCTCAGAAAAAGGGCAAGGAGAGTCCCCAAAGCAAGGAAACTTCCTGCTGGTCAATGCTAAATAGCAAAGAATAGAGACGGAACAAAGGGTGGCCGGATCGAGGCCTCTACTACCACCGTACATACTACTCGCATGACTTATCGAAATGCTTCACGGTGTAATCCGCAGTAAAATAACTGATTCATATACTGCGGGAATAACAACAGTGAATATGAGGATTATTATGAACATTTTCAAAACCATCAGCCATGGTTTCTTTGTGCATTTATCATTGCTACCATGAGTGTTACGTGTCCTACCCCGCTCGTCCTTCTTTACTTGATCGCCACTGTATTGCGCGAGCAATACTGAAATATTCTCTTCAGCCCTTTATTCTGAGGCGCCCTCAGAAGAAAGTGACACATAGACCTATAGGACAACTGATTTTTCATTATCTCGTTTCGAAAGCTTGTTTTGCTCGCATCATCAGTAACACATTTTAAACGTCTTTCGGAATTGTGCATGTACGTCAGTGGATCTAACGGACAGAACCAAAACCAATTTTATAGTCGTCATCTTTTAAACTAAAAATGAGAAGCTGAATAAAATAAGTTAGACGCTAGAGCTATTTTGTAAGTTTAATAATTCGCCCTCATTTCAAATGTTTATAGGATACCCAGATTTTAACCTCTATACTCTAAATTCCACATCAAACAATACAAGGAAAAATGTTAGCTTCGCAGCTGTTATTCAAATGTTAGGTCTCAGTGATTAGATACATGTACGGAAGTACAAAACGGTTTCAATTGAACAGTTGCAAGAATTTTTTAAATACCCTTTGTTTTTAATTCCTCCTGACTGTTAGCGTAATTTTCGGTGGCACTCGAAGTTACATTGTTTTTGTCCGGATGTAACTTACAAATTATATGTGTGTATATATATATATATATATGTATGTATGTATGTATGTATGTATGTATATAGAGAGTAATTCCGGGAGATAAATTTGAGAGAGGGCATCCAGTTGTGTATCATCAAATTTGTATAATATATTATGCACCGTCAGTACACAACATACATCAAACAAGATGAAATAATTACAATTAGGTAATATTGGCTACATGTTTCGGCCGTGACCGGCCATCTTCAGGCCAACTAAGAACAATAATTAATGGCAATAAAAATAGTACTCAATGATCCCATTGAGTACTATTTTTACTCTGCCTTAATTGTTGTTCTTAGTCGGCCTGAAGATGGCCGGTCACGGCCGAAACATGTAGCCAATATTACCTAATTGTAATTATTGCATCTTGTTTGATGTATGTTGTGTATTGACGGTGCATAATATATTATACAAATTCCGGGAGAGTTTTGATGGCAGGAAATAACCATTTTTTATTTCGGTGGGTTTTAGCATTCCTCTAAAGATAGCAACACGTATGCTGTTTCAGTGAGTCGAGTGACCGTAGAGAATATCGGCGCTCTTTTACAAGGTGGTGACTAATTTTATGGGGTAAGTTTATTAATTTTATGCTCACCCTTTTTCCTAGGGCTCACGAAATACGTCTTAATTGGTTTCAGTCGAACTAACTTCGTAATCACGATGCAGTATAGGTTTCCAGCGCTGCTGACTTGTCTTAGACACCATGTCCTTAATTCCTATCGGTAAGCAGGGGGCTGCGGCATCTCTCTCTGAAGAAAGGGAGAGACGCCGCAAAAATATATGGGACAGTTGCCGTACTTAAATAATTCCAAGTCAGTGAGAAAAATTGCATATACTGGTCAGACTACTAAGAATTATCCGTTCTGTTGCTCTGTTTTCCGGCCAGACTAAATTGTTTTTTGTAACAAATACGACAAAACCATAAAAATCGTCGCACGTATTCAAACAGACAGACAGACTGTATGTGCCACTGCATACAGGCTTGCTAGGGCAATGGGATTTTCAAATAATTTCAATGATGAAACTGGAAGTTCAGGATATGGCTGCTGAAAGTCTGTCTTTAGCTAGAAATCAAAGAATGAACCCGAACAATGTTGGGGCATTTCTTAACATGCTGGAGAAAGTGGCGACTAAAAATAACCCTTCTGACACACTTGGGAACTTTCAACTTTGATAAAAGTTTCATACAAAACAAATAACAAACCCGAATATGTTATAGAAAAAGGGTGTACAAATTTTTATTTTGTAACATCGGGAGACAAGGTTTAAGATGTTACAGTGTTTGCGCTCTGTAACACCGCAGGTCTATATCTGCCCCTGTGCTAATATTCACGGACGTCAACAAGAAACATTATTTCGGTGATGGCTTACCCACAGGGTCAGATGTGCACTTAAATCGAATATCATCGTACATTAGCACTGACTTACACATCAAGTAGTTTACAGAGAATTTCCTCAAGTACGGATCTTCAGGGAAAGTCGTTCTACTTTCAGCTGGCCACAGAGCTCATTGCAGATCCTGTTTACTGCTTCAGACTTCCGTTCAAAATAACGTTACCATCATTCGTCTCCCGGATAACTGTACTCATAACTTGGAGTCTTTGAATAGTTCTTTTTTGGGGGTTTAAAGAGTTATTTCCAAAACGAATCTGTAGCTTGTAAAAATCACTCGATGTCACATGGATCGCACCTCACTGGGTTTGCTTCCTATAGAGTTGATGTAAGTGCTGTTGAGTCAAAGGGTATTTATCCTTTCAATCGCAATCGAGTGTGTGAATATTTGTTCTCAACTTCTGATACCAGCGAATCTATCCTCCTACGGAAGAAGCTCCTCCAAATATGGCTACGGCTTGTGTAAGCTCTACTTCAGTAACCAATCCTCAAAGTGTGTTACCTGTCTCAGCAGAAACTGCATTAAGTACTCTGAGTACTACACTTCCTTCTACCACTTCCCTTTAAGAAATTACTTCCTCCAGATCTTTGAAGAATATTAGTCCAGTACCAAAAATACCGAGAAAATATGCAATTGAAAAATAGCAACTTTCTTCTTTATCACTGAAGAAGCTAATAATTTCGATGAAAAGAGAAAGAAGTAAAGATGAAATACAAAGAGCAGAGAAATCGGAAGTGAAAACAACCTCAATACTTCAGGTCTACGCGTTCAGAAGATGCAAAAATAAATAAAAAACCAATAAAAACAGATATTCATAAACAAGAGACAGCAGAATATTCTGAAAACAAGTGCCGTGAGTTCTGGGAAAACTACGTGTGATCAATAAAGGAAGATGACTGGATGAACAGTGTGAGCTGCAGACACTGGCTGCACAAGTTGTGTTCTGCAAGATGACTGGATGGACTGTGTGAGCTGCAGCACTAGCTGCACGAGTTGTGTTCTGCAAGATGACCGGATTGACTGTGTGAGCAGCAGACACTGGCTGCACGAGTTGTGTTCTGCAAGATGACCGGATGGACTGTGTGAGCTGCAGACACTGGCTGCACGAGTTGTGTTCTTCATAGAAAAACAAATGTGTGAACTGCGGTAGAAAGTTACTGCGAGAAAAAAAAACAGGAAATGCAGAAGAGGATTTAGAAAATTTCGTTAATTGCAACTTATACTTTTAAGTTTACTTGATTCAAATATTGTGTACTTATGATACGTTTCATATTCTAATGTTGATATTGCTTCGTTACGTTGAATAACGTTCATCAGTTTTCATTGACTTAGCTCGGAGCGTCATCTGTCCCTGACAAAAAGCGGCTTCCTTCCCGGCATGTCCGGGACAGACACCACAGAGACAACTTTCTTTCGTCGCCCTGTACCCCGGACACTTTAATTTCTGCAGATATTTTGCATATAGCTTAGTAAAGTAGAAATCTTAAATATTGCACCCCTAGATTTTTAGCTGTCTTAACGATTTTCTTATTGAGTTACAGCGAAAGCTGCAAAAAGTGTGGCATCTCTCCCGGAATTACCCTAAATTTTGTACGTGTTTCTTGAATTTTGCTCTAAGATCGTAAGTAAACTATGTTTAAGCCGATTAAGGCTAAGACTGCAGGTCTAATTGTTCAGCAATTCTCCCCGCTCTTTAAACCCTTTTAAAACTAATGATAGCCAAGCGGGTCTGCCGTTAGTCAACTTGTAAAGATGTTAATCGCATTCTTGATTATCGGGTGTTTCTTCACGATTTTACTTCTTTTACAAAAGACCCGTTTCCGTGGGTAGATCTACACGTACTTTCGATTTAGCTGTTTGTGTTCTAAAGTGGGAGGATAGCACATTCCCATTTTAAGTTCCATGGTCTTTTATGACAGCACAAAGATGAATCACCCAAAATGTGACGTCGAAATTCAAGTCTTCTCAAATATTAAGTGTTGTCGATTTATATAGTTTCCGACGTTTCGCAAGAGCAAATTTCCTCCAATTTCACCAAATTCGACGAACGTCTTGTGAAGCAGGACGCCTACGTTATAATGGCGTAACCTTTCGGAAGACCCGAACCTCGTTCAACACCACAAATATAGCCTGTAATTTTGCAACCTTCATAAAATTTTTTAATTTGATTTTACGAATATTTACGTCTGAATTGGGCCTAGGAATTTGGTGGGTACATTTCCAAAAAGTGCCTAATATGTTTCAAAAAGACCAGTCGTAGGTCCCGAGTGGCCCAACGTAAAATCTTCGCCGGTGATTAAGAGCGGAAGTACGCAGTACGCGACCATACGAACGCTCTTTATATACAGATGGACGTATAACTCCTGTTGCTCTTAACCTCGCCGCCAGATGGAGAAGAGCGTTTAGCTTCGCGTTCCCCTTGTTTAACTTCGGGGAGAAATGTTCGCGTTACCCTTTGAACAGGTGGTCGGGTGGGGTCCTATAGCCGTCTTCACGTTTTGGAGAACATAAAACTGCCCTTAGTTGGGAATTGAGGCTCGATCGCTTGGTCGTGTCATATGTAGCCTAGTCACTATACTGACTGAGCTAACCGGATTTTGGCTGTAGGATGAGAGGACGATAAACATATATAAGAGAAGAGGAACAGAGTGATTTATTCTCAGGTATGCCTCTAATGCTTCTTTATGTGAACTTAGTGGTCATGTACCCAGTGCGTACCTGTTGATATCGAGCGTGCAGTGTGCCATGCTGTAATATGACCGCCCTTGAAGAGAAAGCACCTTCCAAATTGTCCATTTATAACCTCTCGTGTCACGCTGTTTATTATTTTGGCCAAACTTTTTTTTTTTAATTTGTTTGTCAGTGTCGGGCGAGATGGAAATGAACTTCCAGTATCGGTAGAGGTCTCTCAATGATACGGGTTTACCTGTTGTATATTATTACATAACATACTTGTATTGCCATCTTCTCGTGCGTTGCCAAGACAACCAGATGTCTCTTGTCTACATCTCGTTGTCCGCGCGAAGAGGAGTGGGCGGTTACCATAGCAACCAATCTCATAAATAGGATTCACACGCATGCGCGGCCACGCCTGCAGATTCACTTCTTGTGACGTCCGCTGCGCGGTGTGCGGACTCCACCTTCATTTCCTCCCCCTAGTGCCAGCCTGTTGCTGGTGACCCCTCGCAGTTAGGCAACGCGCTCGGCACCTGGCGGATCGTTTTCTGTTTTCCCGGGTGAGCTCATTTGTTGTTAGAAAGATTTTATTATAATCCATAGAACAGTCGTGTAAATTATATAAATTCTGTTTAACTGTATTGACAGTCATAAAAATAGGAAACGCCTGACATTTGAAGACTTGCAACGTTGGAAGGAAGAAGATCATATTTTGTATACTTATTTGTCGGTTTTCGTAGACTGATTGCCTCACTCGCGGTATATAAAATATATATTCAACTGTTTATACGTCTCAAATTACGGAACGAGTCCGCAAAATCCGTACTATATTTTTTTCCCTGTTTCGTAATACAATATTAGGGGATAAGAAAACGCGGGGAAGCATAACAGGTTGCAGCCGTATCCCAAACTTCGACGTCACGAGCAACGCTCAGCCAATCAGGAAACTCAGAAATCTAACCAACCTTCCCCTTCCTCTTTTTCGACTTTCCGCCTCTATCTCTCTCTCTCTCTTTCTCTCCTCCTCCTCCTCTTCCCTTTCATCACCCCATCTCGTACGCACATTCCGCTGTCTCTGTCTCTCTCTCTCTAAATTTCCATTCGCATACACATAGATACGCACTTGTCTCTCTCTTTCCTTACCTAACTCGAGTTGGTCCGTCCGCCCGCCCGGATCCTTCATCTTCTATGCTCTTCGCAGGACTCAGGTAAAGTACTAATTACTTTAATTAATTGCTGTTTGTCCGCAACACACACACACATCCGTATCATATTTAACATAAATCATGCTCTCCAGTAAACATAGTCCTATTGATGTAGACCATTAGCCTGTTACTCCGCTCGCCCTGTGATGACACAAAACTTAACATTTTTCAGTCTGGTGAGGCTGTATATTTGATTACACTAAGACAAATCATACGAGGATATTAATCACATCTTGTAGTTTGTATGGTTCTTATTGGTCTGCCTTTTCAACAGACGATATGGCAACTTGTAAGTTTCACTTGTTGAATTGGGTAGGAAGGTATTGTCCTCTTTTGTCAGTGCTGTGACCCTGAACTCTGCCATGGACACCCGTAGCAAGTGCGATAGGTCGTGTAGATTAGACCTATTAATGCTCTAAGACCCTAATTGAAATTCGAAAGTGTTTAGGCTTTTAAACTGAAGGCCTAAATTTATAATAGAACATACGTTCATATTTTGTGATCGGCTGGTTTGTGTAATCTCACACGTGGTGGATACAGTTTCGGAGGAATATACTTCCTCCTTCTTCAGGACGGATGGTGCAGTGTGTTTCTTTAAACAGTAACAATGTCCCCTACTTTACTCTGTCACGCTGGAAACTTGAAATTTTAATAAGTTAGGACCCCTCTGTTTAGTCACTTGTTTTTTAGTTTGTGCCTTGTTATGAAATTGACTTCAAATTACTGTGTGAGTGGCACTTGGTAACTGAGAACACACAAAGACAGATGGTGACTGGTTTATTGTTTATTAAATTTTTATCAAGTTCCAATATCAAGTATGTCACAATACAGGCGTGTGACTGTGCAGTTGTCTATTATTCGAACGATACTCTAGTCAAAGGGGTATTACTTTAATGTGAAAGGTATCCTTCAGGCAATCCTTTGCTGGATATTTGTAGAAATTAGCATAACAGACTATAAACCTAGTTATAAACTCTGTGACGGGCTCCTAGTGTTAGAGGCTTGGAAATGAATTTACCATTAAAAGAACCTTACGTCTTTTCAGGCCAAAAGACAAACTATATTATTAGGTAGGTCGGAGGCGTCAATGTGGTTAAGTATTTTTATGCTTTGCTGACCGTGCATCTCAGTACAATCTTGGTAATTAACCAACTTAATGCACAAATTCCTTGTCTTATAGTAAGATTTATTGTATGCCTCTACATGTTTCGAGCACTATTGTGCTCATCACCAGGAGGTTAAAATTGTATTATACAAATTGTATTATACACACCTACAGGTGTGACGATACCAGATGCTGTATAATACAATTTTGACTTCCTGGTGATGAGCACAATAGAGCTCGAAACGTTTAGAGGCATATAATAAATCTTATTATAAGACAAGAATTTGTGCATTAAGTTGGTTAATTACCAAGATGGCTAAGTATGTTGAGGTGGCTCCGTATAATTCTGAGTGGAACGCAGAGAATTAAAGAAAATGCATTAATTATCAGTACGTACACTAGGTAGCTGAGAATGCTTAGGACTGTCAAGCAATGCATATCTTCCAGTACTTCAATTTGATGCTTAAAACGTTGGCATTGGTTGTCATATGCGCCACTCCTGCACTTTGGCGTTGTAGATTTTGTGTTTTAAAACTTTGATGGATTTTCTTGTGACCTACTAAACGAAATCTCCAATAACTTTGGCAACCTTTATTTAGGAACAGTAAATGGGTTTTTGCATGGTCTTTTGGTTTTGTATTCCATTTCAGATTAGTTCCTGCACTCACTTGTCCTCAGAAAATTACGACAAAGCCACTTTGTAGCATAATAATTTACGTTTCACGGAACTATGTAAAACCAGAGATTGTTTATTCAAGAATGTGTCTCTAGCCCTGTGTGGACGAGATTTCTGCGCTTATTAATTATTTGACTATTGAGAGTGGAGGGGTAACATTTGCTTACTAATATATGATTTGTTTCTTTTATTGTGTGGAGTTATGAACAATTAATATTCTAGTCCAAGTACCAAACTTTACGCAAAAAAGGAAACAAAATTGATGCAGTGTTGTTCCATAAGCAGGGAGCCTACTTAAGCTATAAGTTAGCTTATAGATACCACCGAATAAACGTTATATTGTTAGTGTTGTTAGTGCAAACGGTGCAAAAAAAATTAAAATATTTACTAGGCCTACAATATTTTTAAATACGTATGCCTAAAATAATGACCACTTCGTGCACGTTCACTGTTAAAATCGTGAAAGCAGGCCTATTGATGTTAGTGGCAAACTTAACCGTAATAATTCGTCAGTATCTTTGGGTCTGTAGACAATGTCTGCCTACCTTCTATACACAGACCAGGAGTTTTGGTTATTTAGACTGCAGTATGTGAGGGAGAAGGGAAATGTGATCTAAAGCGAAACAGGATAGGCAATGTGCAGGTAATGTAATTTTGTGGTGCTTTCGCGTAACCACTGTTTCTGTGGAGCCACAACAGTGGCGCCTTCCCTTTCTATTGTTGTTGACTTACGTATAGCAATGAGTGTTATGGACGCGCAACAATGGGTTCCCTTTGCACTGTTTTCGATATACAAAATAATCGTACTGCTGTCAACAATTTAAACTTACTAAAGTCTTCACGTAAAGTGCCTAATATTGTTGTCCGATTTTAACCAAATTTGGATTTTTCTCGACAGATTTTCATGGAAGTTCCCAATATCAAATTTCACAAAAATCTGTACTGTGGGAGCCGCGCCGATATATGCGGACGGACAGACGGACAGACTTGTGGAAGGGAATAGGCGCTTTTCACTGCTTATGGGAATGCGCCTAATAAATAGCAACATTTCTCCGAAACTATAACATTCTCCCTGGAAATGCCCGAAACAAACTGAATTAGCATTTTGAAGGTTAGTTTTTTTTGTTCCTGTCTTCTCCTGTATTTTGGTACGTAACGACAGGTACTGTATAAGGAAAGACAAAGGCATAGTTATCTTATCTCAGAGCAGTTACAGAGCAAGATACAGACTGACGTTTCGTGAAGGCAGAGCAATTGTCACAGAATAATTGAGAATAACATAGGAAACACGCAACTGTACAGCCATACGTGACGAAAGAAATTCGCGTACAAGCTCCCCGTAGCTTTATTACTTCTTAAAAAGTAATTCGAGAATATTATGCAATATGTGTCCTAAGAATTTTTTGACGTTTTGTTGACCGTGCATCTCAGTATATTTATCTCAGTATTTAACCAACTCGATGCACAAAATTTGTTTCCCAATAAGTTTTATTTCATGCCTCTACATGTTTCGAGCACATGTGCTCATCATCAGGAGGTCAAAATTGTATTACACAGCCTCTGGTATCATCACACCTATAGGTGCTATTTTGACCGCCTGATGAAGAGCACATGTGCTCGAAACATGTAGAGGCATGAAATAAAACTTATTGTGAAACAAATTTTGTGCATCAAGTTGGTTAAATACTGAGATAAATGTCCTAAGAAGTTTCCTTTACTGTTACACACGTCACCGTCAAATGGGATAATACTCTTCTCAGCAATATTGTCTGTCGCATCGATAAAGCGCGTTGTTACGTGCACGCCAAGCAACATGCTGCACAGCAGGGCTCACTTGTGGTGGAATGAGCGTGGGGTACACACACGACGAATATTGCATAATGGGTTTAACCCTCAGTGCCGGTACTAGTAGAGTTGTTGCCGCTGTACCAGGATACTCGCTCCGTTATCCCGACCTAAGTCCTCCGGATGCTGATGTGTTTCTGCAGTTGGAGCCCCGTGTGCGTGAATTAGAGTGTGTGACACCTAAGGAACTCGAGAATACGCTTCGCACACGGATTTTAGTGAAACCAAACAATGAAGGTATCATAATTGCAGGTGTGGGAGGAGAGCTGTAGAGAAGCTCACGCGATTTCGCTAGAAAATCGGGACTTCACGAACCAACGATCCTGGACATGATATGTGACGAACTGTATGATCCATACCTATACTGACGAAGTACACATCTGATTCCAGACTTTCGTCTTTTACGGACCTTGTGGCCCCAAAATTCTACGGATGAGCTGTTTTTTCTAACATAATTCTGCGGACAGACGATGCACCCGTTCAGGTTTCACAGCAGTCACGCCTGAGCATGGGATATTCTTACTCGATTCGCCAGAGCGGTTGTCAAGTTGGCTTCAGCGCCAACTTTTGGGCTGATGTCGGCGGGGACATTGCCTTCAGACCTTAGACAGTCTAACGGCTCAGCGATATCGTAATTTTGCGACAAATGTTTTAACGATGCTGCTTGTAGAAGTGCCTTTTTCTGTGAGGCAGGTGTAGTGGTTGCAGTACGACGACGCTGAAGCACGCTGTGGCTGAACGCGACGTGTCGAGGAAGATGAATTGGAGATGGAAACCGTTTTCATGGCCCCTGCTGTCGGTGGATCTCAGTTTGATGGACTTTTGTCACGTGGGAGCTTCAGAAGGAACACGTTTATACAGTCGCTTCCAGTACTGTCGACGATCTCCTTACGAGATTTCAGGCTCCTCTGACAACGGTGAAGGGCACCAGTATCAAGTCGTGTTCGAGATTTCTGGCGGTGTACTGCCTTGAAATGGACTGCAAACACTTCGAACAGCTAAAACCACGAGAAGCTCGTAATTTGGTCATTTGATGCATGTCTTTATTTAATGGTGACATGTATCTCGAAAAGTAAATGTCTTAGGATACTCTCGTGAAATATTTTCTGCTTATAGTGCTGTGCGTGGTTTTTTTGGCCAGTGGAATTTTCAAACGGTAAGCAAGGAGCGAGTCACTAACGCAACGACAGCGTCGTGTTTGGTCAAGCCCGTCTCTCCGCCTCCGTAAATAAACTAACCTTGTCACACTAAAGTTCCAAGCAAATAGACACCCACCCCTCGCCCGTTCACCACACCCAACTTGTCCGTCCGCCAGCTCCGCTACCTCCTTCAAGACCAAAAACCGTCCTCTGCAACATACCTGACAGCACGGTCTCATATGGTAGAGCTTTTTTGTGCCTACACTTTTTGTTATCTTCATATATTTACACTCCTATGTAGGCCTACGTCTGAGAGGAAATTCTGTCCACGTAGATTGTAGCAGGTTGTTCTTATGTTGTAATTACGAGTCAGTACGCCAGGTTCCAGCGATTGTTGAACACAGTCTGAGAAACAGTGGAGAGGTACCTACGTTTCGGTCGGGATTGCAGCTTCGACATGGGGCGTTAAGATTTATCGCTAGGTAGCAAGACCACCTAGCTTTATTCTGTGAATTCTTCCAAGAATGTCGCAGGTTCTTGGTATCGTCACTCAGAGAAATATTATGTGAAGAGCGCTGCTATGCGACGCTTTCAATTGCTGTTGTTATACACCGTTTGTGTAGTTGGTTGAATGAGCAAGGAGTATTTGGTGGAATGATCATTACGGGGGACAAACCGACTTTCAAGTTAAGAACCTGTGTCAGCGCCCCTTTTCCTCTCAAAATCCCACAAGGACTAATCAGAGAATGAACCCGGGCCTCTGCACAGAGGTGACCGCCGGCGTGTAAAAGTAGATAATGAGAGGTGTATCTACGGCACTCCTCACCCAATATTGTGCGGGTGATAAAATCGAGAAGAATGAGATGGGCTGGGCATATGGCGCGTATGGGTGAGGAAAGGGGGGGTGTATAGGATCTTGGTGGGGAAACCTGAGGGAAGGAGACCAATGGGGAGACCTAGGCGTAGATGGGTGGATAATATTAGGATGGATCTCCAGGAGGTGGGAGGTGGGTATATGGACTGGATTGGG
>Ga0123352_10008558_pt1 | contig 15932 bp, 11 predicted proteins | sample TergutLab28metaG_FD_89700 | JGI IMG/M metagenome (GOLD analysis project Ga0123352, IMG submission 89700) | Labiotermes labralis P1 segment gut microbial communities from Petit-Saut dam, French Guiana - Lab288 P1 | ecosystem: Host-associated > Arthropoda: Insects > Digestive system > Gut ... | reverse complement strand
TTCACAGGCAGTGCCGCAAAAACCTTATCTCTGTGGAATGTGTAAATTGTGGTGGATGTGTAGTGACTATAAATTTCGTAATTCCGGCCTCAAAGTTTCCAATTGTGATGTAAGGCTCCAAATTCACGTAAGTAATCCATTTTTTATGCATGGGATACAGCGAGCCTTCTCCTATGGTGTGTAAAAATTTTGTATTTTTATGATAGGAAATACTGCAATTTTTAAATTTTTTTCGGTACCCTTAAAATACGCCAGCTGGGGGTATTTTAAAGTTTAAATGGACGCCGGGCTGAAAGTGTTAAGATTACAAGAAAATAAAAAATGTTGCACGCAGACAAGTAGTTACTGAAATATCTGCATGATGGTGTGTGTCCTGTGCAGGACATTCTATGTATGATAAATTTTTTGTTTACTTATTGAATTACTACTGTACATATCCATTTTGTGAAGGTATAAACCACAATATCCTTAATGTTTGACAGGGAGATTACAGACAAGCAGGCTGTCTTCGCCATTCACTTGACAGGGAATGGGCTTCAGTACGTAAATGGATAATGCTTCAACCCTTAGATCATATTAAGGAATACTTTGGAGTTAAGTTTGGCCTGTACTTTGCCTGGCTTGGTTTCTATACACATATGTTAATACCTGCAGCAGTGCTAGGCCTTATTTGCTTCTTCTATGGGTTGGCCACAATGTATTCGGATACTCATAGGTATGTAACTGTCATGACGAAATATTCTGTGTCACCAGTTAAATGAAATGTTTTTGATGCAAATTTGGCAGTTTAAATTCAGGCTGATAAGTAGTTTTCTTATGTAAATAACGCTGTATTCTTTTTTTGTATCTTTACAGATAGGCTCTGTCCTGTTTCCCATCCAATTATCCTTATCATTACCAGTCAGCATTTTCACAGTGACTGAGGTGACTTAAAGTGTTTCAGAGTAACGGAGCAAGATCATATTTGTTATTTATTTAAGACGTGAATAATTCATGTGTTCATGTAAGATCATATGACTGTGATGCCATAATGAGGTGTAAAGGCAGAAAATTTTGGAAGTAGTTTACTGTGTCAGTTACACTTGCTTCATAGTTATGAACTTTTTGATGTAGTGCACAGAGGGTGGAGAAAGGCAAAGGATTATTTAATCTGTTACCTGGCTCTGCTCATCACTCAAACTATTTTGTGTGATGGCAATCAGCATAGTGTTCACTGTTGTTCCACGTTACCTTGATTTGGGGCCATTGCATTGTAATTCAGTATATTACAGTTTATATTAAGTCTTTACTCAGCCTGTATGAACAAGGTGCTGGAGAGATTTTCCTTCAGCTTGCAGACATGCATCACATCTAGCACAAGTTCATTGCACATTGGATGTGTGCGTTCATCATGTGACAATCTGTTGTTATGTACAGATAAAGAGAGGAGTGGGGGCAGTCAGTTACCTCTTTACTTTGTAGTGATTTGATATATATTATGCAACATGTTTAAGGTGTTGTTGTTGTTGTTGTTGTTGTTGGTGGTGTAAATGGAAGCATGATGTTGGCAGCTTTATGTAACAGAATGTGAAAACGTTGTTGGATAGTGTGTATTTTGAGCAATATTTGCCTTGCTGAAAATAAATGTTAAACATAACATTTTTGTAAACTGTGTCCTTCTTGTAGTCTAAAAGAGTAATTGAATTACCAAATTTTGAAACATTGAAAATATCAGTCATACAACAGAATGCTGTTAAATGTGGATATTTAAATTTATAGTTTCATTAACATATATACTTCATGCATGTCAGCATGTTGTTGTCGTCGTCGTCCAACTGTCCTGTACCCACTGTACCTCCTCACCACTGTGTTACCATTATCATCACTTGTTTTATGGTTTTCATTCTAAGATTTACCTTACAGACACACAGATCTCATGGATCAAAACACTTTCTTAGTAGAGTCTTTGAAACAGAACCCCATTTTCATTTTAGCATAATGAGAGCATTTCTAAACTTTGAGTAAGTGTATAAAATAGTGCTTATTATGGCGCAAAAAGATGGAGCTGAATGACAGTATATGTCCAAATGTTCTAAATATCACCATATTTCTCTTGTATTAGATATATCTTTGTTTCCCCAATGTTGTTCCTCATTTAGTTAATTACTGGTGTTTTGGGACAACCGGTCAGAGCTTGACTCTTGAAGATGGGACTGATAATGTCTCTCAAAATTCCAGGAACTAACTACCAATATACACTATATAACATTCCAGGAACTAACTACCAATATACACTATATAACATTCCAGGAACTAACTACCAATATACACTATATAACATTCCAGGGTTCTGCAAAGAGAAAGTAGGTGCCAAAAAAAATATAATTACAGTGTAGAAAAATTATAATTTTAGTATCATTACTGTGAACTTCACTAAAAATAGGTTCCACATTTGTTTAACAGTGGTGTATTGATTGAGCTGTTTCTGAATTGTTGCAATGCTAGAATAAATGTAAATAGCATACTTGCTGCTGTCCAGCTATATTTAGTATGTTTTATTGCCTCTGTACACAATGACTGTGAAGCTGTTAATTTAACGATTGGTTAGAAATGATATATTAATTAATACGTTTTTGTTCTGTTTTTAACAGTGAGGACATTTGTAACCAACATCTGAACATTGTTATGTGTCCCTTATGTGCTACTTGCCCATACTGGAATCTGACAGATACATGTGACTATGCAAGAGCCGCATATCTGTTTGACAATTCCTTCACCGTAATTTTTGCATTCTTTATGTCTTTCTGGGGTGAGTAAGAAAAATGTAGATTACGGGATTGAAAGGTTACTCATTATATAAGCAACTTCTGTTTCGTCTAGAACAGATTTATTAAATAGATACGCTCATGATAATTGGTACTGATGAAACTGTTACAAACATCAGAGCCATTTGTAGTGTAGAAAACCTATTTACAAACATCAGAAAACCTATTTGGCTGCACAGACTTACAAAATACTAGTAATAAAGGTATAAAATAACTGCATAGAGCATAATTAGCTTGGAAGTTTATTTTTAATGGCATACAAACATTGTTTGGGGGCATGAAATGCATTGAATGACTGAAACTGAGTCCCATTCCATAAAGCACAAAAGTAATCAACCACACTCAATGACAGGCAGACTGAGCTACCAGTGATCTGCCATACAATGGCACGATAGTGGGGGAAACTGACTTATCAGCCACATGGTCTCATTCCAATTCATCAGAACCGGTTAGAACAGTGATATTAACCCTTTGGTGCCAGAATTAAATACTTGGTGTGATGTGCAACAGACCAGACATTGAATGGGTGCTGCATATTGAAGGTCATAGTAGGATGTCATCTATGCCCATTCCGTGTCTTGAGCATTACACTATGTGACTGGTATACCTGGCATTAGATGGGTGATCACTGAAGGTCAAAACCATGGATGAGGTTCATAAATTTCAAGACTCCAGTGCATTTATTACAGATGTAAGTTCACAAAAATTATTCAATGACTAGCGGTGTTACTGGCATTAGCAGCTTGACATATTTGGAAATTGTGGAATATATGCAGGTCCATAGAAGTTGAGTAACTTTATATTGTTCATTCCATGCACTGATGGTAACAGATTCATGACACAGCATCACTAAACTCGTTTAGTTTTGTGAATTTGGGTGACATGAACATTGTGGGGACAAGATTATAAAAATATTAATACCTAAAAATGTGTGCAGTTACTAGTTTCAATTTTCATTCCTCACTTACATGTAATAATGGATGCTCTTGAAATTCTACTTTGTTGTGAAGGGAAGAGAGTTACGAGCCTATTAGGAACGGGGTTCAACATACGTTAACCTTATGAATCATAATTATGCATTTCATATCGTTAAGATGCTTGTGAACCTAGGAGATGATGCCCTGTGCATTCTTAGATCACTGAAAGAGACTTTTAAGCATCTTGCTGTAATGACAATTACTTAAGTAGGAACAACCATTTGTAGTCATTGAGTAGACAACTGCCATTATGCAGCTTGTGGTATTGAAGAGAATGATGTGAACCTCCATTCAGTTTCATAACTGTGATGATGTCGCTGTTACAATTGTAGGCTATGGCAATTTAATCTATCTTATTTGTGTGGCATGGTGTAGTTAAGAGTGATGTGGCAGTTAATTGTAGTTTGACCAGTAATTGATGGAATGAATCAAGTGAACTTTTTTTCAGTTGGTAAGCAAGCTGCAAGCAGTAAAGTAGGGGGAATTTTAGACAGAAAAGGGATGAATGGCCTGATGCCAAAAACTTTATTCCAACTTACACTGTATAATCTCTGTATGTATCTTATTATAAATGTGACCATGTTTCTGGAATTTTTGTAGTTGCTGAGGTTTAGTTATTTTGATGAGGCTTATTTTTAAACATTTCCTTTGGAAATAGACTATAAAATTTCCTATCATTTCTGTATTGTAAACATCTACTGTTACTGTGCAGTTTTATGAGGTTGCCCTTCTGTGGGGGGCTTTGCACACAAGCAAAATTAGAAGATTATAGAGTACAGAAATTATAAGTATAGAGTGGTATAAAAAGTGTACATTTTGTTCTTCAGTTATGTTATGACATTTACAGGAACACTGTTCTTGGAATTGTGGAAACGATACTCAGCTAATATTACACATCGCTGGGGACTCTCGGGATTTGATCTTCAGGCAGAACATCCTCGCCCAGAATACCTTGCCAGGCTTCGTGATGCCAAGTTGAAGATCAATGTTGTTACGAAAACAATGGAACCGTATGTTCCATTCTGGAAAGTCCGTTTACCTGCAACTATTCTCAGCTTCTCAGTTATTTTGTTGCTGGTAATTTACATACAGCACCACTTTATAGTGTAAATTGAGGAACAGGTGTCTTCTGCATTCTTGTAAAACAAAGACTGTTGTAGGTTATAGTAGCTGACCGTAATCAGTAACATTATGAAGCTTGATCTTGGTTGGGAAGTACAACGGCCAGTCACAGCACGGGGCTGGGCGTTGCCTTCATCCAGAACTTTTTGCTGCCAGTAGACAGTCAAGTGAGGACTTCGAAGAAACAGATGACTTATAGCTGCACTGTTGCATATTCTGTGTCTTTGTAGTTCAGTGTTTCTTTGTTAGTGGGTAATTAGCATTAGACAACTTACAGTTGGCCCACCCCACCCTGTTCCATAATGTTATTGAGACTGATTTCCTGCCAAGAGAAGAAACATGTTGTGATGCATTAAAGCAGCGCATATTACGTTCCTAAGAGCCATTGCTGATCATGCATGTACTGATAGGCACTTAAGTTTTCCCAGTCACACTTACTGGTGAAAGTGTGGCAATACAAGTCACGTTAGGATAAGCCAGTCAGTTTTCTTAGTCAATAAATACCAAGGGCTCTTGCATGGTGGTAAAGCACCCAGAGTACAAGCTGACAGATTACAAAAACTAACTGGGTAATTACATACATAATAGTCATAGGTACATTTCTCCAGTACTGACATAAATGCTGTCTTTACGTGTGTTATAGATCACAGTGGTAGTTGGAGCTGTGTTTGGAGTTGTGTTGTATCGAATGGCCTCAGTTGGACCTAAAAGCTTTTTTCAGGGTCCTAACAAAATCATCTTAATTCCTGCAACAGCTGCTGTCATTAATCTTGTCTGCATTATGCTTCTTAATTATGTGAGTTTAATGGTACTGCATAATTGAATCATTCCATGTTAAATATTTTAACCCATTGGCATGCCAACTACTTTCTTATGCTCCAGTGACTTGTATAATACAGTGTGTTTTCCACAATTTGAAAATGATAGTCATGTACAGTATTTGCATTTTTTTTAATTGTTGTACTGCATTTGTTGTCCAGTAAAATGATTGTTGGGTGTTATATCATTGATGCCTCCAGAATGAACTGACACCCAGAAATGTTAGCTGGTTAAGTTAATACAATTATGTAGCTGATCAAGATCAGCAGTTAAAAAATTATATGTTTGGCTTTGAGTCATTTCTGTTTGTTTTTTGGTCTGATCCAAACAGCAGAAAGTGAAACTTGAAGCAACCCTCTGTTCTGAATAACTCTTAAGATTCCTGCAGATACTGTAAAAGACTCAACAAATTTCATAATAGTGATGAATGAAATTTTGGATGCTGTTCATCATTAAAGGCTAAAAATACCCACAGCACTGTGGAGGCTGGTTTTGCTTCCGTCATCCGGTGGAAATGGCAAAGGGGAGAACCAACCCAGCTGAACCAATTAGAAAGAACTAGTCACAGTCCCAGATAAATAAACCAGTGCTTGAAGTTCATTGAATTTTTATAGTAGCTTCTAGCAAAGAACTATCATATAACAGTTGTGTTAAAATTTGAATCCTTTGAATTTATCTGGTGCGAATGTTCACAGCTGGGTGAAGTCCATCGGTAGGCTGTTTATTGGCAAATGAATAGTTCATAAATATGACTAAACAGTTTGAAAACTGCAGCTGGTACTTCTTAAATTAGTAATGTTACATGTCAAGCATAATGCTAGTTTAATTTTTCTCAGCATTTAAATAAATTTGTACTTATTGTGTTTCTTTTGTCAGCTGTATGACTGGTTGGCTGTCAAATTAACAGAAATGGAACTTCACCGAACGCAGACAGAATTTGATGACAGCTTGACACTGAAGATTTATCTATTCCAATTTGTAAACTGTTATACATCAATATTCTATATTGCCTTCCTTAAGGGGAAGTTTGTTGGCTACCCTGCCAAATATAATCTTATTTTTGGTTGGCGTCAAGAAGAGGTAAGTTGACTTTTTGGAATTAGGAGATGTGAGTATGTTACACACTTACCAAGCAGTAGCTCACGTCATGTGAAACACCATTGTTAGGTCCACAGGTTTTTGTCTTTTGTGGTGATAGTGAACCTGAGGGTTTTGCTGTGTAGTAATGATAAGAAGTATCTCACTGTTGCGCTATTTAAATGTCATGCATGACAGGTATGAATGAAACTGAGTGTTTATATTGAATTAAAAGGACTGTGCATTGGCTGTGTCATTTGACTTTGCATGATATTTGAATAAATGTTTGTTACCACTTTGGTTCATTGCTCTGTTGTTACCAGCATCGTTGAATCAGGCAGCTCTCATAGAAGTAAACATCACGTCCCTCAAATGATAAATTTTTAGAAACTGCTGTTGGTAACAGCATGTTAGAGACCAGATATTTCCATGTGATTAAAGCCCTTGGTCCTGCATTACTTCAGTCAAGATGCAGTGTGATACTGACAAAAGCAAGCAGCACCTAAGTTGTCAACCAAGAAAATACAAAGTAATGGACTGCCATTTAATGCTTGGTCTTTTGCATATTACACTGGGCACTTAATTTCAGTGCCAAAGGGTTAAGTGGAATTCCAGAATGAGTCATGCATATTATTGCTGACACATGAAAAATGTGTCACATACCAAGTTACATCCCTGTGACTTATTTTTGTTGTTACATGGCAATCATTTCTGTTTCTGCAGTGCAGTCCTGGTGGCTGTTTGATGGAACTTTGTATTCAGCTTGCCATTATCATGGTTGGCAGGCAAGCAATTAATACTGTTCTGGAAATGGTTATTCCGTAAGTATTTGGGAGGACCATTTTAATATATGTTTACTTTACCTTGCTGTGTGATTACTGCCTGTGGTAGGAAAATGAAAGTCTGAATACCTGCAGTGTAAATCTGCATTATCTGTGAGGTTCTGTAGACAGTGAGATGAAACACAAAGATAAAGTATGTTTCCTAACTCTAAACAAGAAGAGGTTGAAGAGACCACTTTTTATTGCAGACTTTTGTAAGCTCAAACATACATCAGAGTGGTTTTTATTCCTTTTTCTTTATTATTTTATTGAGTAATTCTGTCAGTTTCAAAGTTTGTGTAGTATTGACATTGGATGAGTGAAAATGAGTATGGAACATTGATGAAATTATTCTGACAAGGAAGTACTGAAGTGATGGGAGAAAAACTGCCAAATGCCACTTTGCCCATTATGTACGATATGTTATGTGTATAATGAAACTTGGGTAGTGAAATTGTGCAGTGTAGCATTTCTGTGGTAATTTGCATTGCAGCCTGCTGCACAAGTGGTGGAATACTTTCAAGATCAAAACAGGATTGCAGGCAGAAGACAAAGAGAATGGATTAATAAAGAACCAGTGGACAGAGGACTACAAGTTATTAGACTGGGGCCCAAGAGGGTTATTTCCAGAGTATCTAGAAATGGGTGAGTTTCCCATTTCATTTCACTTTGGTACATGTGTTTTTGTATGCAAATTACTGGTAATTTTGTACAGTTTAGGAAATGCTTTTTACTTGAATTTATATACATAATTAACTACATGGAACAGAATCCCACTGGTGAAACTGATAGTTACTCAGCTAACCAAAAAATCCCTCACATTTTATGTAACCTGAAGGTTTTGCATAATTTAGTTTTGCAGTATGGGTTTGTTACAATCTTCGTAGCGGCGTTCCCCTTGGCTCCATTCTTTGCATTGTTGAACAATGTTCTCGAAATGAGGCTTGATGCAAAGAAGTTCCTTCGCTTCTATCGTCGACCTGTCCCAAGACGAGTGAAGAATATTGGCGTATGGTACCGTATTCTGGATGTTATTGGTCGTCTGTCTGCAGTGACAAACGTGAGTATGAATATTTTGCTCCTTTTGACCAAAATTGTGGTAATATAATCATTTAAAATCGCATGATTTCAGAACTCATTGAGCTAAATCAGGTCAGAATAGAGATGACTGAAAGGTGCTCTTTCGTTTTCATTGCTCTTGTCCTGTATTGACTTACTCATCATTACAGACACTGCACAGTAGCTGGTTATACATTAAAAATGGAGACATATCTAATCAAGAGTACAGATATTATGTTGCAAAGATTTATATACTGTTTACTCTCCTAAATTTTGTAGGTTCTGACAGTGGTATTTCATCTTCAGAATCAAAAACTTTATGGACTTTTGTGTGTGGTTCTGTGTTAAAAGAAAATTTTGGGATTGGGATCGCTCCTCACCTTCAGGCTGAAAATAAGGTTGACGCTTACATACTTCAGTCCACTACGTAAAGTTACTTGCAGGCTCTGGGCCCAGATGTTGAGAGTGTCTTGATGTACTGGGGACCCTATTATTCTTGTCTTGCCACATTTTTTAATCTCCTGCCGAGCACCTGTGTTTCACCAACTTTTAATACTACCAAGTGATGTTTGTAATCGTCTCAAGGAAGGTCTGGATCACATGGTTATGCTGTATTATTTAATTGTGTTCCATGTTCCATAGCCTTCTTGCTGACTGCAAAGTTTTGTGGGAACGTCACTGGAGAGAGTCTGAATTGAATGTGGTCACTGTACATTTGTGACCAATCTATAGGCTGAAAATTGGGTACTAATGCTCTGATTTACCATGTCCTAATCCTCTCTAAGATAGACTATCACATTTTTTTGTATGGCCCCTAGATGAAGCCCAAATTGTCTGTCACAGACTTCATCTATAGGACTGGGATTCATCAGGTAACTTCACCATTCTATACCAAGCGTCTTGAGGGTGTATGTGAATTTTGGAAACCTCTCCCTTCCTTAAGGGTAGACTTTTTCCATAGTTTTGTGGTGAAATTGGCGACAGCCATATTATCAATTTTTTTACCCAGCTTATCACAGCAGGTATGAGATACTGCACTCCCGTGATTGGTGGGTATGCACCGTCCCCAACTACTTCCACTTCTCCACATGCAACTTTTGCATATTATTGCCAACAGACTTTTGCCTCATCTGACATGTGAGAGGGGAAACATCTGCCCTTACTTAAAACTGGCATTTTGCTGGCACCAAACCTGTGTATCCAAACATACTGACAGGTCATATAGACCAGGTTCAACTGGGTGTGCCTTTGTCTTTGAAGGCCTGGTTTTTTCATACTGTTCCTGTGGTTTCAACGATGTCTGTGACCTGTTCATTTTATACTGACACTGGCAATGTTACCACTGCACAGACTGCCATAACAGTGTTCGGTAACCTGTGCACATAGCATTTGTATGATGAAATAACATTGTCCATTCTCTGTGTCATCACTGTTGGTTACAAAAATAAAAATTAATTGGTATATATTCAACATTCTTTTATCTTTCTTGCAATAGGTCTGTATCCTCTTCAAAAGCAAGTTCTCCACAGAGTGCAATCTAGTGCTTCCTGTTTCAATTTCCAGTATCCTCTCTTTTCCTTAAGATCATCCAATAGCTGCTTACATCTTCTTCATCATCTTCCTGTCACTTGTATCCTTCCCACTGTTTTTCCTTCAATAACATTTTTAGAAGGCAATTCCTACACAAGCAGTGACCAATCCTGTTAGCCTTCCTTCTTTCTGTTGTAGGATATTCCTGTCTCCCTTGACTCTTTGTAACACTTTTTCATTTCTCACATGCTTGGTCCAACTGATATTCTCCATCCTTCTCCAGCACCACATTTCAGAACTTCCCAGATATTTCTGATCTACTCTTTTAATTGTCTAAGTTTCAGCACCATACAGAGCTGTACTCCATATATAGCATTTTACTAGTTACTTCCTTAAATGTAAATCCAGTTTGCTGGTGAAGAGAGTCTTCTTCTTGCTGAATGCTCCTTTTGCAATGGCAATCCTGATATACTTTAACATGTACATCTTCCATATTTGCCATGATATTCTCATTGCTTTCATTTTTTCTGCAGACATTTCCATTCCATAACATATTCTAATTTCAACTAGTCTTTCGGTCATGCTCTGTAGCACCACCTCTTCCTTAGCCAGTAACACAAGGCCATCCACATATTTCACGATGCAAATTACTTGTCCTGTTTTGAAGTCTCCGAAGCCTTCACGAGCTTCCTTTGTGAGGTGTTTGTTATATAAGTTGAATAAAATCAGTGACGGACATTATCCTTGTCAAATTCATCTTCATTTTTCACACTTTTTTTCTCCCCCTGGTCCAGTTTAATTTAAAACTGTGATCTATATACAGTTTAACTAATCAGTCTTCTTGCATGCGAATTGATACCAGTTCCTTGTAGGATATCCATTAATTTGGTCCAGTTTACACAGTCAAATGCCTTCTGCCAGTCTATGAAGCATGCACACAATTCCTTGCCTGTTTCTAAAGTTCATTCTGATATTCAGCATTCCATTTGAATCCCTAGTTCCATTTCCTCTTCTAAATCCAAATGGATCTTCTCCAAGTACATCCTCAGTTTTCATTTCAATCCTTTTCTCAGTACCCTCACTACTATCTTTCCTGTATGTGTGATGATACTGATTGTGCAATGGTCACTGCATTTTGTAACTTTTGTATTGTTCTTTAAGGCAGTCATTGTAACGTCAGTGAAATCTTTCATCCACTCTCCAGTTTCATATATGTTGTAGATATGTTGTGTCATTATTCTGAGACCATCTTCTCCCAAAAGTTTGAGTACATCCCCAGGTACCTCATCATCTGTTGCCTTCTTATCCCTCTTCTCCATGATAGCTTTTTCTGCTTCACTGCACAAAATATATGGGCCTTTCTCATCTGCATCAACTTCCTCTTCAGGTTCGACTCTTAGGTTTTCTGGTCATTTGGGTCAATCATAGAGCTCTGTATTATATACTTGTCTCTTATCTCTTATTATATTCCCTTTAAAGTCTTCTGTGCCAATGTTTTGAGTCCCATGGTTTTCCTGTCAGCACAGTTCCTTCATCTGTGTGTACAGTAAATCATGCTGCTCTTTGAAATTCCATGGTCTCATCACATATGCTGTCAAGATACTCCTTTGCTTACATTTGTCCATTTCCTTCATTCATCCATTTGAATGATCATTTCCTGTGTAATCCATGATTTTTTTGTCTTCCTGTCTACTTTCCCAATCAAATAACATTTCTTGATATTGTTCCACTGCACTTCCACATTCCCACTTTCACATTCCATTGCACTAAGTTTTCCTTCTAGAGTATCTTGCACTTTCTGTTGTTTAGCATATAACTTCTCCAGATCTTATCCTGGTTTTCCTTTTTGGAACTATGTGATCTTATTCAGTTTAATGCAGTTTTTCACAACCAGCATGTTGTTTTCTGAGTCAGTATATGCTCCAGGCATTGTGTGCACATCTTAATACTGTTTCTGAATCAATGCTTCACAAGTGTGTAGTCCACCTGTTGTTGACTTTCTGTCTCCTGGTGCTTTGCCTTCCTAAACCATGTGTTGGTGATGACAGGTCCGTTCCTTTCACACAGGTCGATGAGCATTGACCGCTCTGATTTCTCCTTCTCTTCCCATGTGGTCCAGTAATGTTTCAGTATGATATATCTCCATCCACACTCTTCCATTCTCCCATTATGATGGTGTCTGTCTTACCTTTTCCACCCTCTTACAGAATTTTGTTGATAGTATCGTACAGTTTGTCCAGTTCCTCATATTTATACTCTAAAGTTGGCATGTACACTTGCACTAACTAAATACTTACTGGTTCTGCCTTTATTTTTAAAGTAATGATCCTGTCATTACACATGATCTTATAACAACACTTCTGTCTACACTTGTTTGCACCACTTTTACTTTGTATCTTTCAGCCCTTTCACCACCAGAATAATACACTGTATAATCACCGCTACTTATTCACCTTGTCCCTTCCACCAGACTTCACTGACACCTAGAACAGACACTTCATTTTTTCTATCTCCTTTTTCAAGTTGTCGAGCTTCTGTCTTTGATTCGAGGTCATTACATTCCACATTCTGAGCTTGATTCTGCAAAGTACCTTCTGTTTCTCTTTGTCTGTTTCTTGCTGTAAATCCTATGGCATGGTGTCTCCTCTTAAAACATTCCCCTCTGGATGTTCAAATTGTGAGTACTTTACCTGCAAATTGTCTCCATAGGAAGCATCTCACATTTGTCACCATTACTGGAAATACACTATCCAGGAAGGTAATAATGTGGTAGTTTTTCCATATGCTCTTCACATTGAAGTGCAGCAGCTGTTCAGACCCACTTTGGTCACTCCTATTGCTGCATGACCATGAACCATCTCAAGTATCATTTGCTCTGTGCTTCAAGTCACTACTGATGTTACTGCTTCCAGCTTCAGAGGAATTTATTGGAGTTCCCTTTTCCCAGGCACTTCTGTCATCTGGTTCGTACCATCTTTTGATCTGTCTGGCCCACGAGACCCAATTGGTAGGAGTGCTACTGCCAGCTTAGCTCTCAGGGTTACTGAAACTTTTATTTAGAAAGTTATTCTAGAAGTCATCATGTATCAGGGACGACAGCAAAACCAGACAGTGCAGCAAATTTGTACACCTCCACAGAGCACAACACTGTGTGCCCCCTGCCTCTAAGGAGACGGTTGACAACTTGAGTGGAAAACTGCTGGACCACACCACATATGCAGCCTTATGCCCATGTTTGAACTGTGCGGTAGCTCTGGCTGTCTTGCCCGAAGAGGACATCCTCATTGGGGTGGAGAAGGCTGTCAGGTCACTGCATCTTGACGTAGCTGAAGAAACTAGGAAAGAGACTGTGAGGAAACTTTGGGACTCTTCTAGACGGATGGTCAACGTGACTGTCACTGAGAGAATGGTGCTCATTGTTCTGCAGAAGAACAATGACCGTATCATCCTCCTGGCAGACAAGGGCAATGCCACAGTGGTACTTAATGCTGTGGACTACAATGACAAGATCGGAGCACTCGTACAGGACCCTTCTTACAGAAGGTTGGTCAAGACCCCACAGAGACATCTGAATGCCAAACATCACTTCTGCTTAAGAAGTCTGCACTTGCAGAGGTGGTTTGCAGGAAACTACATCCCATGGGCAGAAGACCACTGAGGCTTTATTGACTTCTTATGATTCATAAAGAGGGTGTCCCCCTGAGCAATATTGGAGCCCCTAACTACAAGCTGTCCAAGTATCTGGCAGGCTTACCAGTCCACTTGTGGGGCACTCTGTCGCCATGTGACCAGCTCCATTGAGTTTGTTCACACTTGGGTTCCTTATGAGATGGTCAGTTTTGACATAGTGTCCCTGTTCAGCCATGTGCCTATTGTGGAGTCCCTTAACCTCCTCGGCCAACATTTTAGTGAAGACATTTTAGCCTTATTTAGGCATGTCCTCACTTCTACATATTTTCTGTTGGTGGGCAATTCTACAAGCCAACAGATGGCTATGGGCTTCCCACTCTGTCCTGTAATTGCTAACTTCTTTTAGTGCTCATAACTACCATATTATTTGCACATGCAAACTCACATAACAATTCACCATTTCTGTTTGTTTCTTCTTGTAAGGTGTGTTGACCAGTTACTTCATTGTATAATCTCTCTCTTCCTAGTTGAGCATTTACATCACTTAAAATTATTATTATATCATTTTTGGGTGTTTTATCTAGCAGATATTGTAGATTATTGTAAAACTGTTCTTTAATTTCTTCTGTATGGTCCTCTGTTGGAGCATATAGATTAATTAATGTAGTATTACCTTTTAATCATAGTTTACATAGTCATTCATTTTATGGTTCAAACCCTATGACATAATTTTGCATTTTCTTCAGGAGTATAAATCCAGTGCCAGCTTGTCCTGTTTTGCTGCTGTGTCCACTGTAATATGATGAGTAGTTCTGTTTTTTGATTAAACTGGTTTCACTCGATCTTATTTCTTGTATTGCTAGTATCTCTGGTAGTTGTGGTTTACTTATCTGTTCTGCTAATTCTTGCATTTTACCCAAGTGTAACAAAGTCCTTACATTCCAGGTTCCGATGATTATTTTGTTCTAGTTCCGTTTTACTCGCATTTGTTTACATCCATTAATCAGTCTGGCAATCCTCTGTTGAGATTTTTTAGCATAAATTTTTTCTTGGAGAGGTGACTGGCCTCACGCAAAACCCCCAACCTGGAGGACCAGGGTTTGTATCAGGTTTGCTTCCCCAGATAAGTTGCCTTCACAATGGCTTTGGACTCCTTTCTAGGCCCCTTTTACCCTAGGGATGGGACCCTTACCAGGTACTACTTCTTGGGCCAGGAAGACCTATAGCTCACTTCAACAGGGTCACTACTCCCTGGGATAGGACTGTCTTGCTTGAGTTCCTACCCATTACCAACCTCCAACCTGGAGGGCCAGGGTGTCTCTTTTTGTCTGGGCCATCACCTTTGACCTGTCTGGCATGGGAGACCCTACCAGTAGCTAAGCTACTGCCAGCATAGCTCTCAGGCTCAAATGACCTCGCAAGCCCTACCACTACGTCAAAGTAGGGACACCTTCAGTGGGGCTACCAAAAACCTACCCACACAAACCTCTGCCTGGACCCTGAATCACATCACCCTCCCTCTAACATACAATTTGTACTTGAAACGTTGGTGTACAGAGCCATAGCTCTTTGTGGCAAGGAAATCCTCTACTCTTCAGGCACCTCTCCTCCCATCCTCCTAATCTCCTTCATCTTTTAGATTTTCCCTGTCCTTCAGTCCAAATTATTTTCCTATTGCTTCCCAGCTTTGCATGTGGTAATTTTAACGTGGGGTAGCGCTGGGCTATGATCTTTACCCCCTCCTCCTCTTGTGTATTTTTCTGTTTATTTTTGTATATTGTTCTGATTTTTACTTATTTTTTCTTTAGTCTGGTCTACTAATCTCTTTCCTCTTTCAGTTTGTCTCTGTCCTCTACTCCACAGTTGTGCTCTTGTGTCTCCCTACTCAGCACATGGTTTTACCATATTGTAGCACTGGGCTATAACCCCCCCCCCTCCCCATTGTTGTGTTTTGGATTTGTCTATCATATACTGCACTTTATTTCCTTTCCTTTCTCCCACTTGGCTCATGTAGAGGTTCTCCTGTGCCTCACTGCTGCACCTGTTGGAATTTCTTCTTCTTCTTCTTCCTCTTCTTCTTCTTCTTCTTCTTC